>AUXO015832340.1_pt1 | contig 18866 bp, 13 predicted proteins | sample 768731 | NCBI WGS metagenome assembly AUXO01 (sample SAMN02715735, study PRJNA202380) | gut metagenome | biome: sheep rumen | host: Ovis aries | place: New Zealand: Palmerston North
AGGCGAGTTTTGAACTTTCAAAAAAATTCATTTTTCTAGCAGTGCGTCCGTACGTCACATATTCCCGTCCATCAATCAGGCAGAGTACATCCACAAACAGATTCTTAGCACCAAAACGAGAAGCCCCAAAAGATAAATTACAATTCATTCTCCACAAATTCCCCAAAATGCAGTATAATAATATTTAGTAAGTGTAAAATAATGGTATCAGATGATTAAATATTAGGGGGAAAGTATGAATATAGAACAGTTTTTAGAAGGAAATGAAACAGAAGCATATACATTTTTTGGCTGCCATTTGGAAAAAGGCGGTGCAGTATTTCGGATATTTGCACCGGGAGCAGATGCGGTTAGCCTGATTGGAGAATTTAATGGCTGGACGGAAACACCGATGAATCAGATTGATGCGTGTGGAATCTATGCGGTGTTTGTATTGGGTGTGCAGGAAGGACAGATGTATAAATACAAGGTTCATGTGGATGGAACGAGTGCAGATTATAGTGATCCATATGGTTATGGAATGGAGCTTCGTCCTGCAAGTGCATCGATTGTTCGGAATTTAACAAATGATTCAAAATATTGCGCAGGAAAAACACGGGAAGATTTGCAAGTGCATTTTCAGAATGTGTATGAAATGCATATTGGTTCTTTTAAGAAAAATGGAGAGAATTGGCATCGTTTTTCGGAGTTTGGAGAAGATGCTGCAGATTATTTGACAGAATATCATTACGACAGTGTATGTCTGTTGCCATTTATGGAATATGATAATGACAAAGAAGGCGGCTTTGCACCGACAGGATTTTTTGCGCCGTCTGCACGATTTGGCACGGTGGAAGATTGTCGGAAGATGATTGACAGATTTCATCAGAAAGACATTTCAGTGATGTTTGAATTTCCATGGGAGCATTTTTCAAAGGCGTATTATGGACTGACAAATGTAGCTGGCTGTGAGTTGTATGGAAGTGATGGAACATTTCATATCAATCATGGTGCAGTCGGTTCGTTTTTGTGCTCGGCAGTGATTTACTGGCTGAAAGAATATCATTTAGATGGTGTAAAGTTTGTTCTTTCAGACAATCAGGAAAAGAACTGGTTTGTAGAAAAGTTATGCAAAAAGATTCATGAGATTTTACCGGAAAAAATCATTTATATTGAATCAGTTTCAAGTGCGCAGTCTGGTAAGAATCAACAGGAAAATTCTATACAGATGTTACGCAATGATATACGTTGGAGTGAGTCTGTATTATCTTATTTTGGAAAAAATGTTTGGGAAAGAAATGAAGATACGTCACTATTAAATGTAGTTGAGGATTCGTTTGAAACGGGTTATGGAGATGGCGTATCTGCTCAGTCAGATAGAGTATTAGAATTGTCATTGCGAACATTACAACGAAATCGTGCAACTGTTATTGAAAAGATGTCTGGAAATTATGATGAAAAGTTTGCACAGGCAAGAGCATTGTATCTGTATCGAATGATGTGCAAAGGTCGTAAATTGGATTTTATGGGAAATGAACTTGCGCATTTTCGTATGTGGGAAGCAGACCGAGAGCAGGATTGGAATTTGTTGGACTTTGAGAAGCATGTGAAGTTTACGTCATTCATTCAGAAATTGAATGAGATTGTTGCAAACAACACCATTTTTGTAGATGCTAGTACAGATATTTCAGTCAGTGATTTGTCAGGTGTTGGAAGTTCATTCTTTTCGATTGAGCGAAAAGCACAAGATACACAGGGCAGATTCCTTGCAATATATAATTTTTCAGCAGATATGCAGAAAGTTCCATTGGAAAAAGATTGTAATTATACGTGTGTGTTAGATTCAAATGACCTTGCATACGGTGGTACAGATGCTAGGACGGGTAGCTGGACTGCAAAACGTGCGTTGGAAATTGCACCGCTTTCAGCAATGTTATTCGAAGTACATCCATGCGATGATAGCCAGTTAGAAGATGATGAGTCGCAGGATGTGTGCAATGTATCCATTGCTGATGCTGTGGAACCGGAAGTTAATGAGCCGATGTATACAGAAAATTGTATACATACAGAAAAAGAAGTTGTTTCACCAGAAATTTTACAGGTGAATTCAGTCAATGAAGAACTGAATTTAATTCCGTGGTATGACCGTTCGGTATTCTATCATATTTATCCATTGGGCTTTACAGGTGCTCCGGAATATAATGAGGGAGAGACAACCAAAGGACATCGTATTTTACAGGTACTTGACTGGATTCCGCATTTGAATCAATTGGGAGTAAATGCAGTCTATTTCGGACCGGTATTTGAATCCGGCTGGCATGGATATGACACGTATGATTATTATCACGTTGACAGTCGTTTGGGCAGTAATGAGGATTTGAAGCGTGTGATTGCAAGTCTTCATGAAAATGGAATCCGTGTCGTGTTAGATGGCGTCTTTAATCATGTTGGCAGAGGTTTTGCACCGTTTAAAGATGTACAGGAAAATGGTGTGGCTTCGCATTATAAGGATTGGTTCTCCGGCGTGAATTTTGGAGGAAGAAGTGCCGGTGGTGATGCATTTTCTTATGACACATGGGCAGGCAATTTCGAATTGGTAAAATTGAATCTCTACAATGAAGAGGTCGTACAGCATTTGCTTGGCGCGGTGCAGATGTGGATTGAAGAATTTGGAATTGACGGATTGCGTCTGGATGCTGCAGATTGTATTGATAAGAACTTCTTTAAACGTCTCAAGAGTTTTACAAAGGAGAAGCAACCGGATTTCTGGCTGATGGGCGAGATTATTCATGGTGATTATAATATGTGGGCAAATGATGAGATGATGGATTCTGTGACGAATTATGAGTGTTGGAAGGGTATTTATTCAAGTCACAACGATAAGAATTATTTTGAAATTGCACATTCTTTGAATCGTCAGTTTGCAAAAGGCGGTATTTATGAAGGCAAGCATTTTTATAATTTCCTAGACAATCATGATGTCAATCGAATTGCAAGTTTGTTAAAAGATAAACGGGATTTGGCAAATGCATATACACTGATGTTTTTGATGCCGGGGATCCCATCTATTTATTATGGAAGTGAATGGGGAATAGACGGTGTCAAGACTTCCGGAAGGGAAGCAGACCGTCCGATTCGTCCGTCGATGGAAGAGATTCAGGGACGTACACGCAATTATAATTTAGCTGCATATATCAGCCAGCTTAGCAAACTTCGTAAGAGCAGTAAAGTATTAGCATATGGTGGATTTGAGAATGTTATTATCAGAAATCAGCAGTATGTGTTTGCAAGATTTCTCGATGATGAATGGATTCTTGCCGCATTTAATATTAGTGAGCAGGAAGAACATTTTTCATTCAATTATCGTGGAAAAGATTACAGTTTTAAATTAGAGCCGCATGCAAATATAATTATGTAGTAAGATACGAAGAATTTGCAGAATAAGAAATTGTTAATTAATCTGTAAAATAATACATCGGAAAATGAGAAGTAAAAGGTGACAACAAATGATATTACTAAAAGCAGATGCCATGATTCGTTCTGCATTTGATAAAACCATTAGTGTGATGGGGGTGAATGTAGAGTGGCTTGGCGTATTTATGGTAAGCTACAATACAATTATATTGCCGGGAAAACGGCGTTCTTTAGTGATAAGTTTTGATAACAGAAAAGTGACAGATACAATTATAGAGATTAATTCCAATCTCGATAAAGCACGTCTGATGTGTGACAATCAATTGTTAGAAAATGCATTTAATGTGCTGTTATATATATTCGGCAAATGGAATCAGATTAAAGGTTTGTCTGTGAATCAGAATTATAAGCAGTTAAAGAAAATTATTGATACGGTGTTTGTTCCAATCGGTGTAACGGTAGACATTAGTAAATCGCAGTGCAAGTTCTATCAGAACGGAATTCAGCTTGCGTATGAAGATGTCATTCAGCTGATTCTTGATGATATGCGTGGAAAAGGGCAGGATGATTCGGAGACGGAAGAAGTTGAAGATATACAGGAAATGGAAGAACCTGCAATGGAACAACCGCAAAGAAAGCGTTCTTCCAGGTTTAAGATGGGATTGTGGCATAAAATGCAATGGGAGTCTGTTGATAAGACGTTTCGTTATAGTACGATGTCCAGAAAAGAACGTGCAAAGAAGCGGCTCGGAAGAGGCTTTTATGCTTCAACCTATACCTGTCCAATTTGTGGGGAGACACTCTATATGGCTGTCTATCCGGTAGGAAAAGAAGTGCGCATAGAGACAGACGAGGAGCCGGTTTATTTAGCAAGAGCATATACTTGTGGGAAATGTCATATCTTCTATACACCAAGACCGCATACACTGCTTGCAGAAGGTCAGGTGTATCAGCTTGATTTTGATGATGATGGGCAGGCGTATGACGATTATATTGATTTATTAGGGAAAGAGAGTGCAAGGGTATCTAACTGCAATTTCAATGTCTATGAATCAGAATATGAGCAGAAAAGTGAAGAAGAGGCCGCACAGGAAGAAAAAGAACGAGAACAGGCAGATAAAGAATTCTTAGATTCTGTTTGTGAAGATATTGACAATCGTTCTGATGCAGAAGTATTCCAGATTAATGAGCGTATGGATGCAGATTTCTATTCAGAAAAGCACACAAAAAAATACGCACCGAAGATTGAAAAAGAGACAAAGAAGCGTAACCTGCGTGCAAGAAATATCAAAGAATTTTTTAAAGAAAAGTTAAAATTAGACAGTCGGGAATGGAAGCGTGAAAAGACAGCTGCTGTACATAAAGAACAGGAGCAGAATGTATCGGAAGTTTCGGAATACGATTTATCGAATGAAATGGATGGAAATACGTACGATACGCAAAGAACAGATTCGGATGGTACGGATGTGCCAAGTCAGACAAAGTTTGGACATAAGAACTTGAATCGGACAAATGATAATGCAGCTGAAAAGTTACAGGAAAATGCGATTTCCAACCAGGACGACAATTCAGCGAAAGAAGTGAAAACGCCAAAAAAGAAACTGACACCAGAGAAGAAGAATAAGGCATTTGCACAGATTCATAAAAAAGATATGAAAGCATATGTTACGGAACTTGCAACAATGTCAGAAGATGAAATTGATGAATTAGAACAGGTACTTGGTGAAGATTCAGAAGATACAAAAGATTTCAAGACAGAAGAACGTAGAGTATATCAAGAACTTACGCACAAAGTATTAGAAACGAAGCAGTCAAAGAATCTGGCACAGCAGGTATTATCGGTTAAAGATGCGTCATTTCAGGAAGTTTTAAAAGTATTTGAACAGATTCAGAAAAAGAAATGTGCAGATGCAGTTAAGAAGCCATTTATAGATACATTGACGGAATGGCTGAAAGCAAAAAGAGAGCAGGAAGTACAGACAATACTTTCACAGGCACCAATGCCGATGAAACGTGCAGATTATGAAGCATTGCGTGACACGATTGGAACATTTCGTATCCGCCAGAAAGATGCGAAAGATGATAATCAGACAGAGGAAGCCATTGAGAAGCTATTAGCATTGTTGGATGAAAAATGGAGAGACTCCCAGCAGGCACAGATGCAGACAATTGTAGCGCAGGAGACAACAGATGCCGGAAGATATAAGCAGCTTATGGATGCGGATTTGGATGCAGATATTGCAGGAGATGCATTGGCACAATTGTTTGCAAAGGTCAAAGAACAGCAGATGCTTACAATTGAAGAATTGTGTCCGGACTTGTCTTTACTTAGTTATGATGAAGCCGTTGATGTATATGAGAAGATATCGGAGGAAGATTTCCTGCCGGCAATTAAAATTGACCTGTTACCACAAATTGAAAATTACTTGGAGTCTCTAAAAAAGGATGAGTGTCAGAGCCTTGTGAAAAAATTCGCAAAGGATATGGACTATCATTCCGGATATTCGAAATTATATTTATATAATACACAGGAGAATCCCTATCCGGTTGAAAACGCCCTGTATTCGTATGCAACGCTTCGTCCGTTTGAGTATCCGATTGTGATATGTGATACGTCAAGAGGAGATACCGGTAAGAAAGGATTTGTGCTGACACCGGATCGTTTGTATTATAGCTATGGATTGTCAAGCGGTGTTTATGATGTCAGAAGTATTTTGCGTGTGTTTTGGGATAAAGGATTGTTTGGCAAAGGAATCGCCGTAGATTATCAGGATATGGGAGAGTTGAAGTTATCAGGTGTTCCGAAGTTTGCAAATGGTGATGCAGGTGTTGCACATTTTATTGAGGCATTGGATGAATTTATTTCATATCTGAAAGAGAAACCAATATCAAGAGAAATCGGATATCTTGCGCAACAGGAACATAAGATTGTGTGTTGTGTGCGCTGTGGTTATGTGTTTGCGTCTGATTCGGAGCTGTTGTGCCCGAAGTGTGGAAGTGTCAATGAACTGCCCGGAATTGTTGTACCGGATACACAAGAAGATGAATCTGAAGAAAATTAACGAAATGCGATAACGTCAAAAAGTTCGCATATTGTTACAAAGTCCATACTTGCAGAATTTAGAAACACAAAATTATATCATATCGAAAGGGAAATTTATGTCAATTCAAATATATACAATGACACATAAGAAATTCGATGTGCCGGATGACAAAATGTATATTCCATTACAGGTCGGAAGTGCAGGAAAGGAATCGTTAGGATACCTTTGTGATAATACAGGAAATCATATTTCAGAGCAGAACTGTTATTACAGTGAATTAACAGGCGTATACTGGGTATGGAAGAATGTTGCGGATGTCGATTATGTAGGAATTTGCCATTATCGCCGGTATCTGCTGAATGAGCAGGAACTTGTGCTGACCAAATTAGAGATTGAAGAAATTTTAACAAAGTATGATGTACTGACAAGTAAATTACTCACATTAGATTTTCCATATGATTATGGATTTGCAGAAAATCACAATATCAGAGATTTACAAGTGACCGGAGAAGTAATCAAAGAATTATATCCGGAATATTATCCAATGTTTGAGAAACTCGTACATCAAAATCATACCTATTTTGGAAATATTTGTGTGATGTCAAAAAAACACTTTGATGCATATTGTGACTGGCTGTTTTCTATTTTCTTTGCGGTTCAGAAAAGAATTGACATCGAAAATTATGATGATTATCATAAAAGAGTATTTGGGTTTATATCTGAATTTTTATTATATGTTTGGATACAGGTAAATGGTCTGCATGCATATGAATGTAAAGTTGGGTTAATTGGAGAAAAGGTTGAAACAAAAGAAGTGAAAAAGCGTCTGGAAGAATATTTCAATCACAAAGATATCGCAGGAGCAAAAGCGTACTTTATGGAATATTATAAAAAGCGTCCGGATATTTTAATGGAAGCAGCAGATGTGGGTGGTGACTTGCGTGTGAGTATGCAGCTTATTGCGACGGCAGAACAGGAAAAGGCAGCATACGGCAAGAGCATCTTAGAGCAGCAAATGCCATATGCAGAGCGTATCAGAGCATTTAAGATTCTAAATGGTGTGACAAAAAGGTATCTGAGAGGGCTTCACACGGCAGAAGATGAGAACGCATTATCGCAGATGCAGTTTTCAGAGATTGCAATACGGGTAGCTGTATTATTGTTCTGTAAAGATGCACAACAAATGGAAAAAACGATACAGCAGATGCTTGCTGACAGTAATGCATCATATATTGATTAAAGAAATAAAAATAAATAAAAAATAAATAGAAAAAGAATATTGATACACAAGTTAGAATTAAGAAGTGAAAACGAAGAAGATAGATACATAGGAAAAGATGCTTGATAAAATACAGATTCAAAGGAATCAGAAAAATGGAGGTAAGTCATGTCAGTACAGGATTATCAGAGTGCCTTAAAACTAGGAAAACGAGCATATCATGCGGCAACAAACAGGGGACGTTATCCATATCTTCCCGTATTGGAAAATTTGGTGGAAGATTCAGAGATTGATTCAGAAATCAGTTTGGGAGAAGACCAGATTCCATTAAGACTGGTCGTCGGAACGTGTAATGCAGGAAGAACAAATGCATTTGCAGATAATTTTATGCCGATTTTAGACTGGGGTTCTGAATTTTCGGCAAAATGGGCGAGCTTGAGTGACAGCCAGAAAAACGAAGGAATCAGAGATCCGATTAAGGTCTATGAATATATGAATAAATTCTATGTTTTGGAAGGAAATAAGCGTGTCAGTGTATTGAAATATTTCAATGCGGTAACAGTCATGGCTGAAGTGATTCGTAAAGTTCCAAAGAAAAAGAATACACCGGAAGTAAAAATCTATTATGAATTTATGGATTTTTATAATGCGACAAAGATGAATGACATTTATTTTAGTAAAGTCGGAAGTTTCCATTCATTAATGCAGTTTGCAGGAATTAAGAAGGGAAAATTGATGGATGAAGATGCCAAAAGGGACTTGGCTTCGAGCTTTATTATGTTTAAGAATGCATTTGAATCGCGTGGCGGAGATCGGTTTGATTATCCGGTTGGAGATGCGTATTTGCGCTTTATTCATATTCACGGATATAAGAATGTTATTCATATGGCACCAGCCCAGATGTCTAAGAATGTCGCAAAGACATGGGAAGAATTTGAACTGCTGGCGGAAAACAGTGCTGTTGATTTGAAGATGAATCCGGTCATTAATGAGCCAAAGAAAAATATATTGAGTTATCTGCTGCCAAAACCGGGGGCACAGAAGTTAAAGATTGGCTTTGTATATGATAAGACACCACAAGATTCGGAATGGTGTTATGCACATGAACTTGGGCGACAGTATATTGATGATACGTTTGGAACGCAGATTGAAACGGTATGCGTGAAAAATGTAGAACCCGGAAAGGAAGATGCACAGGCGATAGAACAGCTCATTCAGGATAAAGCAGATATGATTTGTGTGACATCCCCAGCGATGATTATTGCCAGTTTACAGGCGGCAATTGCACATCCTGATGTAAAGATATTAAATTGTTCGTTAAATACTTCACATAAATATATCAGAACGTATTATGCAAGAATGTATGAGGCAAAGTTCTTAACAGGAATGATCGCCGGTGCACTTGCAAGAAATTCCAAAATTGGTTATGTCGCGGGATATCCGGTATATGGAACGATGGCAAATATCAATGCATTTGCATTAGGTGTCCGTTTTGTCAATCCGACAGCAAAAATTTATTTGGAATGGTCTTGTGTGAAGGATAATGATATTCGTCAGAAGTTTGAAGACAGAAGAATTAGCATTGTATCAGATCAGGATATGATTACACCACATTCTTCGGCGAGAAGATTTGGTTTGTACCGCTTGGAAGATGACGGAAATACACAGAATATCGCAATGCCAGTCTGGCACTGGGGTGTATTTTACGAAAAGCTGATACAGAGCGTATTGAGCGGTTCGTGGAAGAAGGAAGAAGATGCAGAAAATGTGAAAGCATTGAACTATTGGTGGGGAATGTCTGCCGGTGTTGTAGACCTAATCTCATCAAGCCGTCTTCCAACAGAAACAAAACGTCTTGTGGAAGTGTTTAAGAAAATGATATGTTCCGGAGAATTTGAACTGTTTCAGGGTGTGCTATATGACCAGAACGGCAGAAAGCGTAATGAAGATGGCAATACGTTGACTCCTGAGCAGATTATTACGATGGATTGGCTCTTAGATAATGTTGACGGAGAGATACCGACAATCAATGAGATGATAGAAGGTTCTATGAGTATTATCAATGAACAGGGGATTTTGAATAATTCATCAAAGTAATGAAAAAGAGAAACAGTTCTGTATCGTATCCGCAAGATAAGGGAACGGATACGAAAAGATACAAAAATAGATTGGAGAAACTTTATGAAGATACTGGTACTTGCAGATGTAGAATCGAAGTATCTATGGGATTATTTTGAAAAGGAAAAGTTGGAGGGCATTGATTTGATTTTATCCTGTGGAGATTTAAAGCCACAGTATTTATCATTTCTGGCATCATTTTCAAAAGTACCGATTCTGTATATTCGCGGCAACCATGATGATTGTTATAAAGATACACCGCCCGAAGGATGCATTTGTATAGAGGACAAAATCTATGTGCATGAGGGGGTTCGTATTTTGGGGCTTGGCGGTTCCATTCGTTATAAACATGGAATCAATCAATATACACAAGGGCAAATGAAACATCGTGTTGCACGACTTTGGTTAAAGATTAAGAAGTATAAAGGTTTTGATATTTTATTAACACATTCGCCGGCAGCAGGAGTGAATGACGTGGATGACAATGTCCATAAGGGCTTTGAAGTATTTAATGATTTGGTACGCATATATCAGCCGAAATACTTCATTCATGGACACGTTCATAAGAATTATCAGGCACATTTTGTCAGAGAGCAGCAATATGAAGACACGAAGACAACCGTTGTAAACGGGTATGAGTGGTATACGATTGAAATATAATAAAGTTTTTTTTGAAAAAGTGTTGCATAAAATAAATGTGTATGATACTATTTGTGAGTAACAAAAAGACAAATGTACGCCATAGAAAGACAAATGAGAAAAAATGTCTTTTTAAGAGAAGGATTTGTAAGAATCTTTCGGTAAGGAACCTTTTTGTTCAAACAATGATAGTTTTAGGAAGAAAGGGAAATTGAGATGAGCGATAAGTTAAGAGTTGGTATTTTAGGTGGAACAGGTATGGTAGGACAGAGATTTATTACTTTGTTAGAGAACCATCCTTGGTTTGAAGTTGTATTGGTTGCAGCAAGTGGACGTTCAGCAGGCAAGGCATATGAAGAAGCCGTTGACGGACGTTGGAAGATGGCAGTTGATATGCCTGAATTCGTTAAGAAGATGACAGTATATGATATGGATAAGGATTTCGATGAAATCGTATCTAAGGTAGATTTCGTATTCTGTGCAGTTGATATGCCAAAGAATGAAATTAAGGCATTGGAAGAACGTTATGCAAAGGCTGAAGTGCCAGTTGTATCAAACAACAGTGCAAACCGTTGGACAGAGGATGTACCTATGGTTGTTCCGGAAGTCAACCCAGAACACTTAGCAGTTATTGAATCTCAGAAGAAGCGTCTCGGAACAAAGAGAGGTTTCATCTGTGTTAAGCCAAATTGCTCAATCCAGAGCTACACACCGGCATTAAATGCATTAAAGGAATTTGGTCCTAAACTTGTTGTAGCAACAACATATCAGGCAATTTCAGGTGCAGGTAAGACATTTGCACAGTGGCCGGAAATGGTTGGAAATATTATCCCTTACATTGGTGGCGAAGAAGAAAAGAGTGAAAAGGAACCTTTAAGATTATGGGGTGAAGTAAAGGACGGTAAGATTGTACCAGCTACAACACCGGTTATCACATGCCAGTGTATCAGAGTTCCAGTATTAGACGGACATACAGCTGCTGTATTTGTTAGCTTTGAAAAGAAGCCTACAAAGGAACAGATTATCGAAAAGTGGAGAAACTTCAAGGGATTACCACAGGAATTAGACCTTCCAAGTGCTCCAAAGCAGTTTATTCAGTATCTGGAAGAAGATAACCGTCCACAGGTTCAGTTAGATGTGAACTATGAAAATGGTATGGGTATTTCTTTAGGACGTTTAAGAGAAGATACTGTATTTGATTACAAGTTCGTTGGACTTTCACACAACACATTAAGAGGTGCAGCAGGCGGTGCTGTATTGATTGCTGAGTTATTAAAGGCTCAGGGTTACATCACACCAAAGGAAGACTAATTTTAGATTTCTTTGACAGAGGTTCATCAAAGATACAAAAGAACCGTGTGTTTTGACTCATTCTCAGATAAATAAAATATATGAAACGAGTATTCGGGTTCGTTTCAGTATATGAATATAATGATAAGATTCCTTCCGTAGCATGTTATGTTGCGGAAGGATTTTTTCTATTACAGGATTTAGGTGTAAAGGCGAGGTATAACATACCTTGGTCACGAATTGCACAAATTTAACAGGCAAACTCATTTTGTGGTTTTTAGCATCTTGCGAAAAAGTAATGAATGCGATACAATAAATTCTATTATGTCTGTGCGCAAAAAAGGAGCGTTTGTATGAAGCACAATTATTTCTATGCGATGTTATCAAGAATGAAATATATCAACCGTTGGGGATTGATGCGAAACACGAGAGAGGAGAATCTGTCGGAGCATAGTCTTGAAGTTGCATTTGTCGCACACGCCTTAGGTATTATTAATAACGAGGTGTTTGGTGGGACAATCGATGCCAAACGGTTGGCAATTTTAGGAATGTATCATGATGTAACGGAGATTATTACAGGAGATATGCCGACACCGGTTAAGTATTATAGTCCGGTAATTCGCAATGCGTATCGTGAAGTAGAGCAGGTGGCAAGCAAAGAGATTCTGACGGGATTGCCGGAAAATTTACGCGGGTATTATGAAGGTCTGTTAGTAGAGCAGGAAGAAGATGCTGTTTTATGGAAATATGTTAAAGCCGCCGATAAGATTTCTGCTTATATTAAATGCGTGGAAGAACGAAAAATGGGAAATAGTGATTTTCATGATGCAGAACAGACGATTCGCGAGAGCATAGAGCAGTTTGATATGCCGGAAGTTCATTATTATATGAAAGAATTCTTTCCGGCGTATCAGAATACATTAGATAATTCAAAAGAGTGATAGAGGAGAATAGTATGGGAAAATCTGTGTTTATCGCAGAAAAACCGAGTGTAGCGCAGGAGTTTGCAAAGGCACTGCATGCGAATTTTAAACGAAAAGATGGTTTTTTAGAGGCAGATGAATATATCGTAACGTGGTGCGTGGGACATTTGGTAACGATGAGTTATCCGGACGTATACGATCCGAATCTGAAGCGTTGGAGTTTTGAGACATTGCCATTTCTGCCAAAGGAATTTAAATATGAAGTAATCCCGGCAGTTGAAAAGCAATTTCGAATTGTCAAGGGCGTTCTTACAAGAGAAGATGTCGAAACGATTTATGTCTGCACCGACTCAGGACGTGAAGGAGAATATATTTACCGTCTGGTAGAGCAAATGGCAGGTGTAACAGGGAAAAAAGAGAAGCGTGTCTGGATTGATTCACAGACGGAAGAAGAGATTCGCAAAGGAATTGAGACGGCGAAGGATATTTCGGAATATGATAATTTGAGTGCTTCTGCGTATTTGCGTGCAAAGGAAGATTATCTGATGGGGATTAATTTCTCAAGAGCGTTGACATTAAAATATGGAAGGACGATTTCAAATTATTTAAGAACAGACAGAACGGTTGTTTCGGTTGGACGTGTCATGACCTGCGTGCTTGGAATGATTGTCAAAAGAGAACGAGAGATTCGTGCATTTGTAAAAACTCCATTTTTCCGTGTTATTGGAACGGTAGAAGCTGCCACAACACAAGCATCAACTGACAATGCAGTTGAGTCCGTTCAGGGAGTGCCTGCACATCAGGGCAATGAACAGCAAGCGATAAAACCAGCTCCGATTACATTCGAAACGGAATGGCATGTATATGAAAAGAGCCGTTATTATAACACACCATATTTATATAAGGAAAATGGATTTGTTTCCAAAGAAAAAGCACAGGAATTAATTGATATTCTATCGAATCCGTTGCCGGCAAAAGGTGTCATTGAAAAGATTGAGCGTAAGAAAGAAACGAAAAATCCGCCGTTGTTATATAACCTTGCCGAGATTCAGAATGAGTGTTCGAAGCTATTTAAGATTAGCCCGGATGAGACATTGAATATCATACAGGAATTGTATGAAAAGAAGTTGGTAACGTATCCAAGAACGGATGCGAGAGTGTTATCAACAGCGGTATGCAAAGAGATTCATAAAAATATTCAAGGGTTATTGCGGTATGATAAGATGACGCAGATTGCAGATGAAGTGCTTGCTAAAGGTATGTATAAAAATATCGCAAAGACGAGATACTGTGATGATAAGAAAATCACAGACCATTATGCGATTATTCCAACAGGACAGGGATTGAATAACTTAAAAGGATTGTCTGCGACAGCCGCAAAGACGTATGAAATTATTGTTCGCAGATTCTTAAGTATATTTTATCCGGCAGCACAGTATAGTAAAGTAGGCTTAACGATTCTTGTGCAGCAGGAACAGATGACCGCTTCCATGAAGGTATTAGCGGATGAAGGATATTTGCGCATCGCGAAGAATTCATTTGCAAGGGCGAAGCAGGATGATTCTGACGAGAAAAACGACAGTCGTTTGTTTGCTGTATTGAAAAATTATAAAAAAGGCGATATGATAGACATCAGTAGTTTTTCAATCAAAGAAGGTGAAACATCACCACCGAAGCGGTATAATTCCGGTTCTATGATTCTTGCGATGGAAAATGCCGGACAGCTTATTGAAGATGAAGAATTACGTGCACAGATAAAAGGTTCCGGAATTGGAACGAGTGCAACACGTGCAGAGATTTTAAAAAAATTGAACAAAATCGGATATATTTCTACAAATAAAAAAACACAGATTATAACACCGACCTTGCTTGGCGAAATTATTCATGATGTTGTGCAGGGCTCGATTCATCAGCTGCTTAATCCGGAGCTGACAGCCAGTTGGGAAAAAGGTCTGACCTATGTTGCAGAAGGCAGTATTACGGAAGATGAGTATATGCAGAAATTAGAAGGCTTTGTGCAGAGACGAACGATGGCAGTTATCGGTCTTCGCAATCAGGGACAGTTGATGGATCAGTTTTCGCATTTATCGGGCTTTTATAAATAAGAATATATCTGAAGCACAAAAGTGAAAATAATAGTGAAATTTTTGCCGTTATATGATAAATTTAGTAAAAGAGGTTTTTGGGTACAAAGTATATATTTTAAAAGAAATCTCAAAAATCGGGAAAGGATAAATTATGTGCGGAGTAGTTGGTTATGTAGGAGATCAGGACTGTGCAAACGTATTAGTGGATGCATTGTCTAAGTTGGAATACAGAGGATATGATTCAGCAGGAATTGCTGTATTTGATAAAGGTACGATTAAAGTAGAAAAGTGCAAAGGCCGTCTTGCCAATTTGGAAGAGAAAATGCAGACAGAGGGTAAGCCGGACGGACATTGTGGAATCGGTCATACACGTTGGGCAACACATGGTGAGCCGTCAGATATTAATTCGCATCCACATGGAAATAAGCGTGTGACAATCGTTCACAATGGAATTATTGAGAATTACAAGGAGATTAAGGATTTCTTAATCGGAGAAGGCTATAGTTTTGTCAGTGAAACAGATACAGAAACAGTTGCAAAATTATTAGATTATTACTATGTGGATGATCCGGTTGATACGATTCAGAAAGTATTATCAGAGGTGAAAGGTTCTTATGCATTGGGAATTATGTTCCGTGATTATCCGGACAGAATCTTTGCAGTTCGTAAAGACAGCCCATTAATTATCGGCGTAGGAAATGGAGAGAATTTCTTAGCATCTGATGTACCGGCAATTATTAAATATACAAGGGATTATTATCTGTTAGAAACAAATGAAGTTGCCGTTGTCAAGAAAGACAGCGTTACCGTATATGATGCACATAAAGAAGTTGTAAATAAGGAGCTTCATACAGCAGATTGGGATGTGGATGCCGCAGAAAAAGGTGGCTATGAACATTTCATGTTAAAAGAAATTCATGAACAGCCGGCAGTTGTACGTGATACAGTCAGTCCTAGAATTGTTCATAATTTACCAAACTTTTCATCAGATGGCATTGATATCAGCAAGTTAAAGAATTATGAGAAGATTTTCATTGTTGCCTGCGGAACTGCCATGCATGCCGGTATGGTTGGCAAATATGTGATTGAAAAAATGGCAAGAATCCCTGTAATCGTAGATATTGCATCGGAGTTTCGTTATCGTGATCCATTGATTACAGAAAAAGATTTATTGATTGTAATTTCACAGTCAGGAGAAACAGCTGATACCCTTGCTGTTCTTCGTCTTGCGAAAGAATATGGTGCAGATACGATGGCAGTTGTCAATGTTGTGGGTTCTTCGATTGCAAGAGAAGCGGATATGGTTGTATACACACATGCAGGTCCGGAGATTTCTGTAGCATCAACAAAGGCATATATGGTTCAGATTTCTGTAATGTATCTGATAGCATTTGAACTTGCTTATGTAAATGGAAAAATCAGCAAGGAAGAATGTGAAAAATTTACCAAAGAGTTGCTTGAAATTCCAGAAGTTATTACAGAAGCCCTTGAATTAAAAGAACAGTGTTCATTTGTTGCATCAAAGTTACTCAATGCAGAGAGTCTGCTTTATATTGGCAGAGGGTTGGATTATGCACTTAGTATGGAAGGTTCTTTGAAACTGAAAGAAATTTCTTATATTCATTCAGAATCTTATGCTGCCGGTGAATTAAAGCATGGTACAATTTCTCTAATTACAGAAGGGATGCCGGTAATTGCAGTTGCAACACAAAAGTCTCTTCTTGAAAAGACAATCAGCAATATCAAGGAAGTCAAAGCAAGAGGTGCGATGGTTGTTCTTGTATGTTGTCATGATATCGAAGTGGGCGAAGATGTGGCAGACTTGATTATTCGTCTTCCAGAGGTGGATGAATTACTGACACCGATGGTTGCAGCGGTTCCATTACAGTTGATTGCATATTATACATCTGTATTAAAGGGAAATGATGTAGATAAGCCACGAAATCTTGCAAAGTCTGTAACTGTAGAATAATTTGATAGGAAATATCGGGTGTCAAAAGGCACATATAGATTTATGAAGCATTAAATTGCATAAATTTATGTGTAAAGCATTTTGACACTCGAATTATGTAATGGAATAAGATATAGAGAAATAAAGGAGTTGCGTTACTATGAATGAACAGATTACAATTAAGCATTTATATGATTTAAATGAAACAATCGCAGCAAAGGTATTTGAAGGCTGCACATATCCATGGGAAGTATTATCCAGAATCGGTGATTTTATTATCGAACTTGGAAACACATTGCCGGAAGATGAGTATGAGAAGCGTGGCGAAGATGTGTGGGTAGCAAAGAGTGCAAATGTATTTCCGACAGCATATATCAACGGACCTTGTATTATTGGGAAAGATGCAGAGGTACGTCACTGCGCATTTATTCGAGGAAAAGCGATTGTCGGTGAAGGTGCTGTCGTCGGCAATTCTACAGAATTAAAGAATGTTATCTTATTTAATAAGGTGCAGGTGCCTCATTACAATTATGTGGGGGATTCTATTTTAGGTTACAAAGCACATATGGGGGCAGGTTCTATCACATCAAATGTCAAGTCTGACAAAAAGCTCATTACAATCAAAGGACCGGATGCTGCAATTGATACAGGAATTAAGAAGATTGGTGCATTTCTTGGTGACAATGTAGAAGTTGGCTGTGGCAGCGTCTTGAATCCGGGAACGATTGTTGGCAGAGAAAGTAATATTTATCCACTCTCAAGTGTTCGTGGCTTCGTACCGGAACATTCGATTTACAAGAAGCAGAATGAAATAGTTACCAAAACAGAGGACTAGAATTCATAAACTTTTATAAAATACATTCAAATTCTCAAAGATACATTGACTAATTGAAAAGTTTGTGAGAAAATAATCAAAGTACGGGTTATGTAAGTACATGTTGAATTACGAAAGGAGTAATACGATGATTTACACACAAGAAGTAGAGAATATGTGTCCAGTAGCACAGGGCGTTCATCATGGAGCAGCTCCAGTGCCAACAGAAGGAAAATGGGTACAGAATAAGAAGGTTGAAGATATTTCAGGATTCACACACGGTGTAGGCTGGTGTGCACCACAGCAGGGTGCCTGCAAACTTACATTAAATGTTAAGGAAGGTGTTATTCAGGAAGCATTAGTAGAGACTATCGGATGTTCAGGTATGACTCATTCAGCAGCTATGGCTTCAGAAATTCTTCCAGGTTTAACAGTTATGGAAGCATTAAACACAGACTTAGTTTGTGATGCGATTAACACAGCTATGAGAGAATTATTCTTACAGATTGTTTACGGCAGAACTCAGAGTGCTTTCTCTGAAGGTGGTCTTGCAGTAGGTGCTGGTTTAGAGGATCTTGGTAAGGGACTTCGTTCACAGGTTGGTACAATGTACGGAACATTAAAGAAGGGTCCTCGTTACCTTGAAATGGCTGAAGGTTATGTAACAGGTATCGCTTTAGACAAGAACAATGAAATCATTGGTTATAAGTTCGTAAGTCTTGGTAAGATGACAGACTTCATCAAGAAGGGTGATGACCCTAACACAGCTTATGAAAAGGCTTGCGGTCAGTATGGTAGAGTTGCAGATGCAGTTAAGATTATTGACCCTAGAACAGATGAAGAAGTTAAATAAGGAGGAGACGAACAATGGCTTTATTTGAATCATATGAAAGAAGAATAGATCAGATCAATGCTGTATTAAACAGCTACGGCATTTCTTCAATTGAAGAAGCTGAAAAAATCACAAAGGACGCTGGCTTAAACGTATATGATATGGTTAAGGGTATTCAGCCAATTTGTTTTGAAAACGCTTGTTGGGCTTATACAGTAGGTGCAGCAATCGCTATTAAGAAGGGTGCTAGAAAGGCTTCAGAAGCTGCTGCAGCTATCGGAGAAGGTCTTCAGGCATTCTGTATTCCTGGTTCAGTTGCTGATCAGCGTAAGGTTGGTTTAGGACATGGTAACTTAGGAAAGATGTTATTAGAGGAAGATACAGAATGTTTCGCATTCTTAGCAGGTCATGAATCATTCGCAGCTGCTGAAGGTGCTATCGGTATCGCTGAAAAGGCGAACAAGGTTCGTAAGCAGCCTTTAAGAGTTATCTTAAATGGTCTTGGTAAGGATGCTGCTAAGATTATCTCAAGAATTAACGGATTCACATTCGTTGA
>AUXO016180955.1_pt1 | contig 18859 bp, 28 predicted proteins | sample 768731 | NCBI WGS metagenome assembly AUXO01 (sample SAMN02715735, study PRJNA202380) | gut metagenome | biome: sheep rumen | host: Ovis aries | place: New Zealand: Palmerston North
ATAGTTCAGTGGATAGTAACAAAAGTTTCCTAAACTTTAGACCCAAGTTCGAGTCTTGGTGGGATCACAAGTTAAATATGTGTGTTGTTTGTTAGTTAAGATTGTTTTAGGATGATGGCTTTCAGGGTTTATTTAATTATTCTCAGTATCGTAAGACATTTTCTTTTTTCCTGAAAGCGAGATTACTCATTGCCTGTGAAGGTGATTGTGTATAGTATTAAGTGTTTAACAAATAAATTGAGCTCCTCTGTTGTGAAATAGGGGAGCTTCTTTTGACAATTAACCATGCCTTAGGGCATATTAAATAATTAATCTTTTAAATAATGAAGAATGTAAGAAGATGGACTGCAGAGGAAGATGACCTTCTGCTGCGTCAGGTTAAGGCTTTCCCTCAAAACCTCAGTAAATGTTTCTTGATTGTTGCAGAGCAAACTGGTAGAACAAAGCTTGCAGTAGGTGCCCATTGGTATGCAAAGGTATCCAAGGATCCAGCTAATATGTGTTTCTTTACTGCATCTCCAAAGCATGTGAGCAGCAATAGGAAGAATGGTATGGGAGTATCAAGTACTGCCAGTATTTGGAATAAGTTGGTTAAGATTATTCAAAACATTATTGGCTGATATGGTACAGACTAAGGATATAAACCTGTTGCTCAGTAAATGGAAGAACAGGCTTAATGACAGAGGTACATACAGTGCAGAGTATCTTGATGCACTAAGTGACTGTATCTATGAGCTGAGTAATGTGGTGGATGATGATTGTCAGAGTGCTCCTGACGATGAGAAATATGTTCAATTTTTATTCTATTGACTATGACACTGGAAGAACTGATTGAATTATTACCTGCTGGTAAGTGTGATGACTATGATGTCTCAGTTGTTGCAGAGTATGATGACCATGACAACCCAATAGAGTATGATATTTTAGGTATTCGCATTGATAGGGCAGATAAGATTATTAAAATAGTTATTGATGCATGACTAGGGAAGAAGTTTATAATGAGTGCTTAAAAGCTCTTGGTAAAAGCAACAGTATCTTACTTGAGCTGCCTACAGGGTATGGTAAATCCAAGCTTTCACTTGACATAGTAAATTATCTTGCTGCTTCTCCCTACTACAAGAATAGGAAGGTTACTATGCTTTTGCTGGTAGCCAAGAGAGTTCATAAGCAGACTTGGAGAGATGAGATGGAGAAGTGGGGAGGAGTAAATGCAGATGTTACCATCGAGTGCTATGAATCCCTCAAGAAGTATCAAGGAAAGAAATTTGACATACTCCTGATGGATGAAGTACATCATGTAGGTTCTGACCTCAGGCTTGAGCTATTCAGTACTGTAGGCTATGGCTATATGCTTGGTCTTAGTGCCACCATACCAAGAAATCTCAAGCAGTATTTCAGGTATAAGTATCACTCTAAGGTTGTTTCATGTGATATCATTGAGGCTATAGAAGATGAGATACTTCCAGAGCCAGAGATAGTGCTGATGCCTCTTACCCTTGATAATACTGCTGCTACTGAGACTTTGGTACTCAATCCAAAAGTTTCTGGCCCTGCTGTGGAGATAGACTATAAGGACATCAGGAAGTATAAGTTTCAGAAGAAAGTAAAAGTCCTTGTAAAGTGTACCCCAAAGCAGAAACTAATGGAAATAAACTCTCAGATACTTAGCGAAAAGAATGCCTATATGAGAAAAAGGTCTAAAGCCTTGGAAACTATATGGCTTTATCATTGTGGCAAGAGACTAGAGTACCTGTCCTCTCTGAAGAATAATCTTGTGCTTAGTATTCTAAAGAAGTTGGATAGATATCGTACTATTACTTTCTGTAAGACTATTGAGCAGTGTGAGATTCTTGGTAAGAACTGCATTCATTCTAAGAATCTTAAATCTGATGATGTATATGAGAAGTTCAACCAGAAGAAACTAAGGCATATTACTGCTGTGAACATTCTTAATGAGAATGCAAACCTTGTAGATTGTAAGTATGCGATCTTTGCTAATATGCCTGCTTCAGAGGTTGTACAGGTCCAGAGAATAGGTAGATCATTAAGACATAAGTCACCTGTTATCATTATGCCTTACTATACAGGCACAAGAGAAGAGGAGCTTATAGAGAAGGTTACCGAAGGATTTGACAAGAAGTATATAAGAACTATTCATTCAGTAGAGGAGATTTGATATGTCATTGGTATTTAAGATTTTGGGAGTGTTGGTGTTGGTACTAATAGGCTTATTTGTACTAACAATTACGATTGGATACTTCATACAGTTCATTATATCCCTCAGCAAGGAGAATGAAATGTATGATGGCTATGATGACTTTTATGATTAGGAACTATGAAGTTTACTATTGATGATAAGGCCTGCAGAAAACATAAAATGACTGCAGAAGAGTTTCTGATAGCTCTTGCAGTCAGGCAGGCCGATGATTTGAAAAAGACTCTAGACAATCTTCTCAAGAGGGAAGTGCTGGTATTTAAGGATGGCAAATACTATGTTACACAACATTGGTCTGAAGTTATTGATGAGATTTTGTGCGATTCTTCTGGAAAGATAGAAAAGACTGATGATGAACTGCTGGCATTAGCGATTAGAATTCAAGAGTGTTTCCCCAAACAGAAGATGAGAGATAGGTTTGGAAGAGAGACTGCTTTCTATTATAGATGTAATAAGACTGAAATCAAAGGAGCGTTGAAAAGATTTTATGAGAATAGTTCTTATAACAATGTCACCGATGATGATATAATAGATGCTACTAAAAGGTATGTAGCTTCATTTAATGGTAACTATAATGGAAAGATGCGTCTTGCAAAGTATTTTATTTGGAAAAATGATGTTAAGCCTAAAGGAGATGGCACTGGATATGTAGAGCCAGTATCTGATTTAGAAACTTTCCTTGAAAATAAGGAGGAAGGACAGCGGGTTGTTACCACTTCTGATGATTGGTTTACAAAAATGATTTGAATATGGGAAATAGGCTACATGTAGCAAAGAAATATGAAGTAGATTATGCCAATTTAGAGTATTTTAACTGGCAGATCTATGAACTACATGATTTTCTCTATTGTCTTGGTATAGACAATAGTGATATGTATGATGAGGAATTTGAAGAGTCTAAGAAGAAATGGAAAGAAGGCATAGAAAAACTTAAGACGATAGATTCTCTTGATGAAGGGGAAAAAGAGGATATTCTTGAAAGTCTTGAGCCTCTTGGGTACTCTGTAGAAAAAATGATAGAAATCATGCAGAAATATCTTGATGCTTCTGATCCAAACAATGATTACATGCATTTTTTATTCTATTGATATGCTGAAAGTAAGTTTTAAAGGTACGAAGTCTGACCCTGCAAAAAGAGTACAGAGAGTCAGCTTTAATGAAGTAAAAGTAACTCTGAATGGTATACTGCAAGTGCCATTAGGTGTGATTCCACTAGAGATGTGGGATTGGATTTTCAAATGCAAGAGTATAGAGTTCAGAGACTACACTATTACTGTGATAGGAATAGCTACTTGTAACAGTGAAGATGAATTTAATCTTGAAACTGGTGCAAGGCTTGCAGAAGCCAGAGCAAAAATTAAGCTCTATGATTTTATGCTTAGGCTCAGTAAGAGGTTGTGTGTTTACTATTCAAAGCTTCTGTCAGGCAAGTCTCCAGTGGATACTATTTATCAATTCAACAAGCCCAGTTTGAACAGAAGCTATAACAAGTATAAGAGACTACTGACTACTGAGCTTAGTCACTTGGAAAAACTGCTGAAGGAATCATGAGTAAATTTCAGGAGATTCAAGAGGAAAATAAGAAAAGAAGAGAGAGGATATTAGAAGGTAAATACAACTGTCTGCCCTTTCCTTTTGAAAGATTTAGAAAGGTGTATCCTGGCGTTGAGCAGAGTAAATACTTGATTATCACCGCAAATCAAAAAATTGGAAAGAGCAAGTTTGCAGACTATATATTTGTTTATGAGCCTCTTTTCTATATGATGGAACACCCTGAATTAAAAGTAAAAGTTCTTTACTTTTCCCTTGAAATGTCTGCTAAAGAAAAGTACAATGAGTTTTTGTGCCATCTGCTGTACAGACTTGACAAGATACATATTGATACAAGAGAACTTAGGAATGTAGACCACCCTTGTGATCCTAGGATATATGATTTACTTGAGACTGAAAGGTATCAAAAGTATATCAGAGCGTATGAAGATATGGTTATATTCAATGATACTGACAAGAATCCAACTGGCATCAGAAAATTCTACAGGAAATATGCTTTAGAACATGGGCATTTCAACTATTTAGAGGGAGATGATGATGTAGCCAGTGATAACTTCGAGGACAAAAGACAGCTTGACCCTATTAAGCCTTATACTCAGGATGATGAGGATGAGTATAGAATAATCATACTTGATAATGCGGCTAATATATCAACTGAGAAAGATTGTGAGACTCCTAAGAAAGCTATAGAAAAGGTATCAAAAGATGGCATACTTGCTAAGAAACAGCTTAATTACATCTTTGTACTTATTCAACATCAAGCTCAGGCACAAGAAGGCATAGAAAATATCAAACTGGGTAGAATGAGGCCTACTGCCGATGGTTTAGGAGATGCAAAGACAACTTCAAGAGATTTAAATTGCTTAATGGGACTTTATAAGCCTGCTAAATTTCTTGAGGAAACTGGAGAGAAAATCTATAAAGGGTATGATATCTCACGTTTGAAAGATTATTGCAGATTCTTTGAAGTTATTGAAGACAGAGACTATGGAGCTGGAGGGTGTTTCACAGCTTTATTCTTTGATGGTGCTACAAGTACATTTAAAGAATTACCAACCCCAGAAGAAAAAGAAGCTCTTGAAAAGTACTATAAATATGCAGAGTTTCTTGACAGCAGACAAGCACAGAAAGATTTAAAACTTGAAAGTCCTAAGTAAAATCCTTCAAAGTTTTTAGAGTAATTAAAAGCAAGTTACCTATGAATATTCTCATGGGTATATTTGTAGTCCATAACAATTAAAAGAGTAGAAGTTTTAAAATGAGTGAAATTGTATTGCCTACTGAACGTAGGAAAGCAACTGACTACAATCCAAGATTGTTAGTTCTCTTTGGTAAGCCTAAGAGTGGTAAGTCATCTCTTATGGCATCTTTGGATAATAATCTTATCATTGATTTGGAAGATGGCTATAGGTCTCTTGATGTAATGTGTGTACAGGCAAGAAATGCTGCAGATATTTTTAACATTAAGAGTGCTATTGAAAAGAAGAATAAGGAAAATGATGGAAAGCCTTTCTATAGATTTATCACTATTGATAATGCTACAAGACTTGAAGAGATGTCACTTCCCTATGCTGCAGCTTTATATCGCCAAACTTCAATGGGAGCTTCTTGGGGATTTAAGAAGGATAAGATTGGGAATATTCTTAAGGATGCTAATGGAAAGAGTATACCAGATCCAAAAGCTGATGTAAGACAGCTCCCAAACGGTGCTGGTTATCTCTACATGAGGAACGCTCTTAAGGAAATGGTAGGCATGTTCAGACCTCTTTGTGATACTCTTATCCTTGTATGTCATGTGAAGGATAAGCAAATCAAGAAGAATGAGGAAGAGACTACTGAGATGGCTGTAGACTTGGCTGGTAAGACTGGTGATATTATCTGTGGTGAAGCTGATGCTATTGGGTATGTATCAAGACAAGATAATAAGACCTTGCTTACTTTTAAAGGTGGAGATAATACTATCAGAGGCTCAAGACCTCTTCATCTGAGAGAGAAAACCTTTATAGTAGCAGAGTCTGACCCAGATGGAAATCTTAAAGTAGATATGTCACAGATTTTCCTTGATAAGCAGTAATTATGGAGAAGAGAATATCTATAGCACAGTTTCAGGCTGTGAAGAGAGTGGCACAGGCATGTAGCCCTATTGAGAACAGAAGAGCTATTGTAAAGGCTAAGATTGATAAGCTTCAAGAGGAGTATGATGAATATACCGACCAAATTAATGCACTTAGTGAAGGTGTTGAGAATATGCTTGGTGTATGTGTTGATGAGCTTATCAAGAAGGTAGTAGAACCAGGAATAGACTATAAGGGTAATCCTACCAAGACTACCAAGTTCTTGCCTACAAGCATTGTGTCCTATGATGAAGCTAAGAAACAGTATATCATTACCATTCCGAGTGAGGATGAAGTTACTGTCTTAGGAGCATGAAGAAATTAATCGTTTAATTATAATCAATTTAATTTATTTAAAATTATGGAAGAGTTAAAGAACAGTTATTCATTTCTTGTAATTGGTGGCACTCAGGAATCTACAGAGACTCAAGGTTTCAAGAGGTATGTAGGTCTTGCCAGTTCAAAGGTGCTGGCAGTAAACCCAAATAAGAAGCAGCTTGATGAGCTGATGGGTTTTGAGAGTGCCAATGAGCCTGAATATGTAGTTGATACTGATAATGGCAAAGAGGCAAGGATTACCTTCATTGTAAGAACTGACCCAGAAGCTAATAATGGTATTGAGATTACCAATCGCCTGATGTTTACCTTGCGTAGTGCTGCTGCTTACAATAAGGACCAGACCAAAGTGCAGGTTATTGATGAGTATGGTGACTTTGTATGGGCTGATACTGAGGATGTAAAGAACCACAAGAAGCTGATGAATGCGAATGGTACTGAAATGAGAATCTCTACAAACTATCGCATTGCTTGTGTAGGTGAGTGTGCCTTGGTTGATTTTCTGAAGAACTTCTTGTGTGTCAAGAGTGCCTATGAGTATAAGAATGGTGTGTGGGTAAGAAAGCCAGAAGCTCAGGCTGCAGAAGGCAAGTTTACCTTAGAGCACATTAAGGATTATTTCAAGGGTGATTTCTCTGAGCTTAGAGAAGCTCTTGCATACCAGCCTAACAATAAGGTCAAACTGCTGTATGGTGTGAGAACTACCGATGATAACAAGCAGTATCAGACAATCTGCACAAGAGAGCAGTTCTTCCTTCGCAATAATGCTAATGCAACAGCAGAAGAGAGATTAGCAAAGAGGCTGGCAGACTCTAAGGCTAATGGTTCATTTGCAACAACAGAATATAAGGTACAGCCTTTGACAGAGTATACCATACAGCCAACTCCTCTGGAGAATGTGCCAACAGCTTCAGAAGATACTGGCAGTGATCTTCCTTGGGAATAAAAACTGAATAACTAACCCTTCTAAATGATAATCTTATGGTTATAGGTAAGACTTCCTCAAGTATATCTAAAGCAGAGATTTTCAACAAGTACAGTGAAGCAGAGGTAATAGCCTCTGTCTTCCCTGAAATTAAGTCCCTTCCTTGTCTTATATGCTCACCTCTTAGGGTAGACAAGAAGCCTTCACTGAGTATCTATGTAAGTAATGGTGGGCATGTATATCTGAAAGACCATGCAACAAAGGAACATTATGGGTTGCTGGATTTTCTTTGTGCTTATTGGAGCTGTGGATTCAAGGAGTGCTTGGATAGGATATGCAGCCTATTTATAGCTAAGGATGCTATAGATATTAAACCTAAAGCTATTAGGACTCTGACCAGAAAGGAGGCAGATACTCTTACCCAGATACAGGTGGCAGTAAGACCTTGGAGGGACTATGATTATAAATATTGGGCTGACTATGGTGTTGAGAAGCAATGGTTAAAGTATGCTGGAATACTGCCTATCAGCCATAAGATTGTCACTAAGAAGGAAAATCCCCATGATAAAGGGAAAACCTATATCTTTCCAGCAGACAAACTTGCCTATGTCTTTGTAGAGAAGAAAGAGGGAAGACTTTCAATCAAGATTTATCAGCCATATTCCAAAGACTTCAAGTGGTGTTCTAAGATGGATGCCAGTATAGTAGGACTGTGGACCAAGATACCTGAATATGGTGATAGGGTAGTACTATGCTCTTCTATGAAGGATGCGCTTTGCCTATCGTGTAATCTTCATATACCTACACTATGCCTACAAGGAGAAGGCTATGGGATGTCTGATACAGCAGTAAATGAATTAAAGAGAAGATACAAGAAAGTGTTTATCTGCTTTGATACAGATGCCCCAGGTCTTGAGGATGGCAAAAAACTGGCAGAAAAGACAGGCTTTATTAATGTGGTGCCTGATTTAGGAGCTGAGAAAGATTTGAGTGACTACTATAAATCACTTAAAGATAAAGAACAATTCAAACAACTAGAAAAACTATTCAACTAATTAAAACTAAAACATTATGGCAGAAAAGAAGTTAAATGTCCTTGGAATGGACGTGTTTATGACAGCAGCTATCAAGCGTAGTTATCAGAATGTAAAGCCTTTGATTAACAAGAGAATGAAGGCTGAGCAGAAGATGAAGGATGCACAGAGAGAGATTGAGATGATTAATGAGCAGATTGATGCTATGGATATCTTTGCTAAGACTACCTCTAAGAAGGCTTGTGGCTTTGAGCTTACTTCAGAGCAGTGCATGCACTTCATTGAGAATCCAGAAGAGTTTGAGAAGTTCAAGAATGCACAGAATCCACTTTTTGAGGCACAGGATATGCCCACAGCAGGCAGTGACTTTGATGTAGACAAAGTGCCTACACCAGAACCAATGTATGACGAGGCAGCTAACTGGAACTAATAACTTTTAAAACATAGTACTATGGATAGAAAAGAAGCTTATCAGAAGATTAAGGAGTATAATCTCCAAGATGCAGTTATGAAAGTATCGGGTAAAAACTTTACCCAGACTTCCACAGAAGTGCTTGTACATGTAATCAGCACTTATGAGGATGCTAATACTAAGGAAGCAAAAACTCCTGTTACAGAGTCTGTAGATACTCTTGAGGGAGCATGCCTTGCATTCCTTGGTATTCTGAAGGATACAGGAAATCTTGATTCCCTGCTTGCAAAACTTTGATTGTTGCCATGACTGAAGGGGGTGTACTGTGTGGGTGCATCCCCTTTTTATTACTTAAAATTGACATAAGATGATAATAAAAAGAGATGAAAGTGAAGTAGCTGTACTTGGGGAAGTACAGAAATATAAAGTAAGCATAGATGAGAGGAATATCAATCACATTGTTACCATCCTTTCATCAAACCTTTATTCTCACCCAATGTCTTCCTTCCTGAGGGAAACTGTAAGCAATGCCATAGATTCGCACAAAGAAGCTGGTGTAGATGAGCCTATTATAATTACCATTACAGACAAGGATATTGCAATCAGGGATTTTGGTACAGGCATATCCCCAGAGAGATTTGAGCAGATTTACATAAACATAGGAAGTTCTACCAAGAGAGAAAGTAATGAATATATAGGGTCTTTCGGTCTTGGTCGCTTTAGTTGCCTGAGTGTCAGTGACTTAGCTAATGTTACAAGCTTTTATAATGGTAAGGCTTATTACTATGTGATGAATAAGGACATAGACCAACTTCATATAGATTTGCTGTTTGAGAAGGATACTGATGAGCAGAATGGTGTAGAAGTAAAGATACCTTACACTGATAAGATAGCACCAGATGATCTCAGATGTCTGACATTCATCAAGAATATCTACATTGAAGATAAAAGACGGTCTTTGTATTATAATACATCAGATACAGAGGATTTCAATAAAAGGAAAATCCATGCATATAAGACTTTCAAGACTTGCATAGTAAACGGAAGGTTCAGCTCTTATACTGATAGGTTTGGTGTGTTGGTTGGAGATATACTCTATCCTGTAGACTACTCACAAATTGCCTCAGATACTGTAAATGATTCTTGGAAAGACACCTTTAACACAGTACGCCCATGTGTAGAGATTGGCAGTGTAGATGTTACTCCAAACAGAGAGGAACTGTTATATTCAGAGAGAACTAAGAGAGCACTTACAAAGGCTTTTGAAGCTACTATTGCAGAACTTACTGAGTATTGGAATATACAGTGCAGTAGTGAAAAGAAGGACTTCATAGAGTTTGCGGATGATATATGTAACCACTATTATAACATATTGCATTTAGATGAAGATGTTATAGATCTGAGCAGAAGGCTTCCGTACAATTTCAAGTACAACGGCTTTGAGGGCTTTCCTTCAAAGGATGTGAGATTAATAGTTCAGACATTCTATAATAGGTTTGTGAATGGTTTTCTTGTTTATGATGGAAGCTCTGTGAGAAGAGGTGAAAGTTATACAAAGCTACGTATTTCACAGTTGTTTGACCGTGCTAGGGATGGTTGGAAAATCATAGCTGCTCCAAGTTACGCAGGTTTTAGTGGAAAGTATATAGACGGATTCATCAGAGAAACCTATGGGTTTAACAAAGTGTTTATCACACACCAGATTAAACCTACCTTAAGATGGATTAAGGCATTGCACAGGGAACATTGTGGCACTTTGTGTGCTACTTCCATGACACCTATATTCTTTAAGGTAATAAGGGAACTCTCTAATCTCTATAAGAAATATGTTGAGGAGAAGGATATTATAGGCAGTGAAGAATACCAGCAGTATAAGAAGGATAACAGAGAAGTCTCTTCTTTCCAGAACATGAAGGATAAGTCTGAATATATCTTTCATATCTATAATGGTGGTACTTTGGAAGAGAAATATACTGGAACGGTAGACATGCTGATAAGAAAGCTAAAGTGGTCCAATAGGAAACTTAGAATAGTATATGCTCCTTTGAATAGTCCTTTCACAACCAGTCTTATGAGACTAAAATACCCAAATCTTTGTGTAGTAGAGCTTGCAAAAGGTGCTTATAAGCTTGCAGAGAAGGGATTATTCCCTAAATGGGTAAAGCCTGTTGAAAGTATCTATTCACCTACGGACAAGCATCTTTGCAGGTATGCCACTATACAATATCTTCGTTCACAAGGCTATGTATCAGAGTCATATTTCTACATGATACCACAAGATATTGTGGAAGATTTCAAGTATCTTAACAGAATGAGTGAGAAATATAGTCCAGGAAGCAGTATGGACAGGTCCATCCTTGATATTGTTCCAGAGGAGAACTATGACAAGCAGATAATAGGTGCCTACAAGCGTGTTAAGTCATACATAGACCTTATAAACAGTTGTTACGGCTATAATAGTGACCTTTTCTGGTACAAATTGATAAAATCCAAGAAGATAAGACTTGACTTAAAATGTTGTGCTAAGCTGCTTAGGGAGAAAATCAGACCGATAGAAGAAATAATTTCAAAACTTTGAAATATGAGAATAATAAGATGTAAGAACAGCTTGACAGCAGTACTTTCTGACGGAAGAGTTATTCAGACAGCAGATTGTACTGACGAAATGTTTGAGAAAGTAAAGGAATTTCAGAAGGAAGATAATGAGTTTGAGCTTATAAATCTTCTTATTCCTGAAGAGCCTGACAAGGAAGATGCTTACAGAACCTACTTTGTAGAAGTCACTGAAAAGGCACAGTCTTCTGAGATACTTGAAATTGTGAAGAGAGGTGATGAAGTAAGCATGTATTGGAAGAATGTATCTCCATTGTCACTTCCTCCAGAGCTTGCTGAGAGGATTCTTGAAGCAGAGAAGAACGGTGATGATGAACTCATAAAGACCTATGCAAACTTCTGGACTCTTCTGTCTCTCAATCCTGATGAAGTTGTACGAAGGAATTTGTTTAAATTCCTGAATAAATGGGGTATGGTGATATCTAAATCTGGATTGTTTGTAGGCTATAGGAATGTAGATGTCAAGTATCTTGGAGAAACTCCTGAGGACACTATCTATACAGACCATCATAGCCATTCAACTACCATTAAGATTGGATGTGTAACTTCCATTCCTAGAAGTAGTTGTAACAATGACAGCGGTGTGGAATGTAGTAGTGGATTACATATAGGAGGTACAAGCTGGCTTCAGCAACACTATTTTGGTGATACAGGCTTGGTATGCTTGGTAAATCCAGTTGATGTAGTTGCAGTGCCTTGGGCTTCAGCAGAGTATGGTAAAATCAGAACATGTGCATACCTTCCTATTGGAGTTGCCCAGTATGACTATGCTGGTTGTATTATCCCATATACAGATAAGGATGGCTTTGATTCCAAGTATGTGAAGACCATTCTTTATGATGGTATAATGAGTCCAGAGAAAAACCCTGAATATAGTGTTGTTATCAGAGATCGTGAAAGCTATTCTGACTATAAGACTGTCTCAGACAAATTACTTGAAGTTGCAAGAAAATTCATCAAGGATATTTAATGACTATCGAAGAATACTTTGGAGATTGGTGTAGGGTGATAGACATAAAGGAAGCAGAATATAAGGCTAGGCTTCTGGCTTCTTCCCCAGTGTCTGTCTGCCCTATGCCAAGAGATATGTATAGAGCCTTTGAACTATGCTCTCTTGAGAAATTAAGAGTGGTAATACTTGGGCAGGATCCATATCCAGACTATATAGATGGAAAACCTAGGGCAACTGGTATTGCTTTTGCTAATTCTCCAGATATTCCAGAAGCTAAAATCTCCCCTTCATTAGAGATTCTAAGGGAATCTGTTATTGACTTTACCATTCCTCATGGAATAGTTAACTTTGACCAGAGTTTGGAAGAGTGGGAAAGGCAGGGGGTGTTGTTACTAAATACAGCACTTTCTTGTGAGAAAGGAATCATTGGTTCACATATATCTTTGTGGAAGTATTTCATAAAATCCTTTCTTACTAATCTATCCAGACAAACTACAGGAATAGTGTATATCTTGATGGGCAGCCAAGCCCAATCATTTGAACCCTTCATAGATAAAAGTTCAAATCATATTATCAGGATAAGACACCCTTCCTACTATGCAAGAACCCATACCAGAATGCCCTCTGACATCTGGAATGAGGTGAATGACATCCTGCTAAAGCAGAATGGCTGTAAGATAGAATGGTACAAAGAATATTAACTATAAAATAAAGGAGTTATGGAAAAGTATTTTATGAAGGGTACAGATGATGTACTGGAATTTGGAGACCAGATTGTGTTGGATTTCTCAAGTAAGGATGAAGAGGGCAAGACTACCCATCATCATTTAGACTGCAAGTTTATTCCTGTGCTTGTAGATACTCTCCTGGAAAATGACATCATTGAAGTAAGAGAAGTTGAAGGGGATGAAGAAGAGACAGATACTCTTGACTTTGGAGACATTGAACTTGAAGAGGCTATTGAGGATATCCTTGGCAATCAGGAGGATATGAAGGATATGCTTATGCATCTTTTAGAGAAGGTAGCCTATTTGATAGAGTTGGTAGAAGCAAAGCCTAAGAAGGATGTCAAAAAGTCAGCAGGAAAATAAGAAGGTAAAGAATGCCCATCCTTTGGAGTATCAGGGAATTCAGTTCAAGTCACAGCTTGAAAAGATGACCTATGTTACTCTGAAGGAAGCAGGCTTTCCTGTAGAGTATGAGCCAAGGACTTTTACTCTGTGGGAAGGTATGAAGCCTACTGTTCCCTTTTATGACAAGGACAAGGTGTCAAGGATGCTGAAGCTTAACGATAAGAAGATGATAAGCATTAAGCATACACCAGACTTTGTATTTGAATACAAAGGATATCTTGTAATCATAGAATCGAAGGGCCTTGAGACAGATAGGTACTTTCTTTACAAAAAACTATTTAGGGCATGGCTTGAAGAGCATGAACCTAAGAGTATATTCTTTGAGATATACTCTAAGAAACAGCTTCTGCAGGCTATAGAAATCATTAAAAACTTAAATTAAGACATTATGAGTATTCAGACGTACAAAAGAACAGACCTTAACGAGCCTTTCAGCTATTCTAAGGTAGGCAATGCCACCGAAAAAATCCAAAAGTTCGTTAAGTATCTCCATGACTTCCTCCCAGTGATAGAGGAAGAGTTCAATGACCTTGAGAAGAGAAGCAAGACTTCCCCTAATGAGATATTTCCTATCAAGATGAATGCCCTGCAGGATATCTACAATGCTGCAGAGCCTTTGTATAAGTGGTATGTTGAAAGGAGAAAGCAGTCATGACCATTGAGAAGGAATTAAAGGATATTAGCTGGCAAGTTCCAGAAGAAACCTACCGTGCAGATCCATTTTTAAGCTATTCTACACTCTCTACCTATGAAAGACTTGGTTTTGATGGACTTGACCATTTATTTGACAAGCTTGACACTCCATCATTAACACTAGGATCTGCTGTAGATTCAATAATCACTGGAGGCTGGGATGAATTCAATCAGAGATTTCAAGTACTAGATATCAATATAACTGATGGAGGTCTTGATACGTGTAAGCAGCTTATGTCAATGAATCTTCCGTATCTTTCCTTTGAAGAGATACCAGAGCAGGTAGTATCTGCTGCAGCTAAAGTGGCTGGTTTTTGGAAGGCTGATAAGTGGGATAAAGTAAGATACAGGGAAGTGCTGAAGACAGGTAATATTGCAGAGTACTATAATGCTATGTTGCACAGTGACAAGACTATCATTGATACTAATACCTACAATGATGCTCTCAACATGGTTAAGGCTCTCAGGGAATCTCCAGCAACCTCTGGCTACTTTGCAGAGGACGATGAGTTTTCTCCTGTGAGAAGGTATTATCAACTAAAGTTCAAAGCTATTGTTGATGGCATAGGTTACAGATGCATGCCCGACTTAATCTGCGTGGATTATGAGGATAAGATAGTCTATCCGATAGACCTCAAGACCTCTGGAAAGCCTGAGTATAACTTTGAGAAAAGCTTTGAGCAATTCAACTATATGATTCAGTCAAGGCTATATTGGAGAATAATCAGGGCCAATATGCTAAATGACCCTTATTTCAAGGAGTTTAAGCTTGCTGACTATAAGTTCATAGTAGTAAATAAGAATACCCTTACACCTCTTGTATGGGAATTTCCTTTGACTCAATTCTATGGAACACTTGTAGATGAAGAAGGCAAGGAGTACAGAGATCCTTATGTAATTGGCAAGGAGCTAAGAGGCTATCTTGACTTGAGACCAAGAGTACCAAATGGAATATCCATCGATGGAGTAAATACTATCAACTGTTTAAAACTGAAGTCATAATGGGAAGAAGGACATTAGCTAGCTTATGCGAAGAGTATGAAGTAAAGGACTACTTTGAATTGCTGTGTAAAGTATGGCTGACAGGCAAGAAGAAGGAAGCCTTAAGAATGGTGTTCCAGATGAGACCTAAGAATATCAAGGAATTCATGGTAGAGCTTAACAACTGTACCTTTACAGGAATACTCGGAGATGATGGTCCTTGGCAACCTGAGTTTTTAGATAAGATAATCTGGGAATTAGATATTTAAGACTATGTATAGTAAAGACAGAAGAGAATACTCTGTAGTAAAGAATCTATCTAAGGAGCTTCTGAAGGAATTTGGAGAACTTGAAAAGCTCTATAAGCAGTATGCAAAGAAGACTTATGGTAATGGTACTGCAGCCTTCATAGAACCTGATAATTATGGTAAGGACAGATATAGATTCACTATAAGGTTTGTTAATGCACAGATATTCCCAAAAGAGATTGAGAATTCTCTTGCATACCTTGTCAAGTGGGCTATTACTGACACTAAAATGGCAGTACTCAAGAGGAATTCTCTGATGTATGGATTCTTTGCTTCTAAACATAAGGTAATAGTATGACTAGGCGTAATATACAATTTAGAGACAACACAGGCTGTCTTGGATGTCTGTATGTAGTTATCATGGGCTGGCTGATACTGTGTACTCTGGTAGGAGGATATAAGATTTTAGATTGGATAATTAACTTGTAAGTAAAATAGATGGAAATAAAGGTTTTGGAGAAAACTGCTGGATGTTTTCCAGTGGAATTGGCAAATGGTGAATGGTTTGACTTGACTCTTGCAGAGGATGTAAAACTTAGGGCTCCCTATGCAAGGACACTTCATAAGAAAAAGACAGACAAGGATGATGTTGAGAGATTCAGGGATGTGTCTTTCAACTATGCCATGCTGCCTCTTGGAGTGGCTATGGAGATACCAAAAGGCTATGAAGCACATATTGCACCAAGAAGTTCTACATTTAAGCACTGGGGAATACTGGAAACTAATGGTTTTGGCATTATAGACAACAGCTATAAGAGTGATAAGGACGAATGGAAGATGCCTGTAGTAGCTACTAGAAATATTACAATTCCAAAAGGTACCAGAATCTGCCAATTCAGAATACAACTCTCTCAGAAAGCTACTATGTGGCAGAAAATCAAGTGGCTGTTCAGTTCTCATGTAAAACTTGTGAAAGTACTGAGCTTGAACAATCTAGAAAGAGGAGGCTTTGGTTCAACTGGGAAAAGTGTTTCAGATGTAAAATGAAAGAAAGAGTTTGGAATAAATTTGAGATGTTGAAAGATGCACTTGGCATTGATGTGCTTCTTGAAGAATTGGCTGATGAGATACCCCTCAATCAGCTAGAAGAGTATCTAAATGCCATTGCAGAAGAAAACGATGTTGATTTTTAAAAACTAAATTATGATTAAAGAACTGATTAACAAGCTGTTTAAGAAACCAGATAATTCTGTGTCATTCAAAAGTGGTATGGATTTGACTGGATTGCCAGTAGTAACATTGTACCAAGGAGAGAAAAAGCTTAACTTCCTTCTTGATACAGGCTCTTCTGACAGTATCATTGATACTAATATCTTAGACAGTATAGACTATACAAAGAGCGACTATCATAATACTCTTATGGGCATGGAGGGAGAGCAAAAGGTTGTCCCTTTGTGCTTAATAACCTTAACCTATAACAACAAAGATTATGAGTTTGCTTATCTTCAGAATGATATGAAGAAAGTATTTGGTCATATCAAGAAGGCTAGTGGGGTTACACTTCATGGTATTCTTGGTTCTAACTTTTTCAACCAATTTAAGTATATTTTGGATTTCAACGAGCTGATTGCATATAGCAAAGCATGATATTTTTGGTGACAAAACAGCAGGAACTCTTTGACAGAGAAGACTATACCATCATCTCTGTTGAGGAGTCCTTGCAACTAATGAAAGATTGGAAAGTTATTCAACTTGATTCAGAGACCTCAGGAAGGGATGCCCACTTGTGTGACTTCCTCTGTGTTCAATTTGGCAATGACGCTGCTGATGCAAGAATTGTAGTTGATTGCTCTACAATAAACATCAAACTCTATAAAAATAAACTCGAAAGTACCCTGTGTATACTTCAGAATGCAAAATTTGATTTGCAGTTCTTTTTCAATTATGGTATTATCCTTAGAAAGATATATGATACCATGATTGTAGAGCAGTTAATCTATCTTGGATGGCCAGCAGGACAGATCTCCTATGCACTTAATGCCATTGCAGACAGAAGGCTGAATATCAATATTGATAAGACAGTCAGAGGAGAAATTGTTTGGAGAGGCTTGGATTCTTCTGTAATCAACTATGCTGCTGGAGATGTTACATACCTTGAGAAGATAATGTGGTCACAGGTAGAAGATCTTAAGAAGCTGAATATGTTGAATGCTGCAAAGTTAGAGTGTGATTTTATTCCTTCTCTTGCTTATATGGAATGGTGTGGCATTCTTCTTGACAGGGAAAAATGGATGCTTAAGATGAAAAATGATCAGAAAGCCTTAAAAGTAGCAAAGGAAAAACTTGATTTATTTGTAACATCTAATCCAATCTACAAGAAATATACTTATGTAAATCTTCAGGGAGATTTGTTCTCAGGCTTTGATAGTACTCCAAAGTGTACCATTAATTGGGATAGTCCTTCGCAGGTAACAGCATTCTTTAAACTTTTAGGATTTAATACAGCTGTGCAAGATAAGAAGACAGGTGAAGATAAGGATAGTGTACTTGAGAAGGTTCTTAAGGGTCAAAAGGGAATTAATGATGAGTTCCTCAATATATATTTTGACTATAAGGAACATTCTAAGGTATGCAGTACTTATGGGCAGGGCCATCTTAATATGATTAATCCAAAGACTGGAAGAATACATACTGTATTTAAACAGCTTGGTGCAGCATCTGGAAGACTTTCATGTGGCTCAAAGCAGCCTAATGAAGATTTAGCCAAGGCAAATAAGGTACTTCCAAAAGACTGCACATATTGTAATCTCCAACAGCTTCCAGCAGATGAGCCTACCAGAAGCTCTTTTGTAGCCCCAGAAGGATATATGTTTGTGTCTGCAGACTTCTCTGCAGAAGAAAGCAGACTAGGAGCTGATATATATCAAGATAAGGAATTCTTGAAAGAGTTCAAGGAAGGTTCTGGAGATACCCATAATATGTTTGCATGGATTGTATATAATAAAGAATGCAGAGAATTAGGCTGCAAGGATGCTACAGAAGTTAAGAAGAAAGCTCCTCAATGGAGAAAGAAAGTAAAAGGCTTTGAGTTTGGATATATGTTTGGAGCTGCGGCACCTACATTGGCAGCTACAGCAGGGTGCTCTGTTGAAGAAGCACAAGCCGTTGTAGATAAACTTGATAAGGCTTTTGAAGGAATGACTGCATTTGCTAAGAAAGGTGCTGAGTTTGTAAGAAGTCATGGTTATATTATCATCAACCCTACTACTGGACATAGGCTTAACTGGTGGGATTGGAATGAGTGGAAGGAAAGACAGAAGAGATATAATGAACCTGGTTTCTGGGAAGATTTTAAGGTAAATCATAAAGGAACAGGTGATGCTGTGGCTCTTGAGGTAAGACATCATTTCCAAGCGGCTAGCAAATATGATAGGCTTGCAAGGAATGTAGTAACTCAAGGTACTGGGGCAATAATACTCAAATCTGCTATGACTACCTTGTTTAATTGGATTGTGGATAATGCTTATTTTAATATTATCCATATCTGTGTGGCTGTCCATGATGAGATAAACTGTGATTATCCAGAGTATGTAAAAGATTTTCCTGATACTCTTGAGACTATTATGGAAAATGCAGCAGGTAAGTACTGTAA
>AUXO018613296.1_pt1 | contig 18859 bp, 11 predicted proteins | sample 768731 | NCBI WGS metagenome assembly AUXO01 (sample SAMN02715735, study PRJNA202380) | gut metagenome | biome: sheep rumen | host: Ovis aries | place: New Zealand: Palmerston North
CATCGGCCGTTGACGAGCAGCGGCAGTCCGTTACCACCGATGCCGACCGTCCCCGCCGTGTGCGCAAGAAGACCAACTACCGGGTGGCGGTGGTCGATGACGACGAGGAGATGCGAGTCTTCCTGCAGACCGAGTTGGGCGAGAGCTACCATGTGCAGACCTACCCCGACGGACAGAAAGCCCTGGAAGGCATCGTCGACACCGTGCCCGATCTGGTGGTGAGTGACGTCGTGATGCCCCGTATGGACGGCTTTGAACTGCTGAAGCGCCTGAAGGCATCGACCACCACCAGCCATATTCCCGTCATCCTGCTGACGTCAAAGACCGAGCATCAGTCGCGTGTGGAAGGTCTGGAGAGTGGGGCAGACGCCTATGTCAACAAGCCCTTCAACCTGGAGGAACTCGAGGCGCAAATCAGTGGACTGATTGCCAACCGCCTTCGCATGAAAGGCAAGTTTACGGGCGTTCAGGAACAGGAGGACACCGTGCGCCAGGTAGAGCTGAAGGGCAACGACGCCGCCCTGATGGAGCGCATCATGAAAGCCGTCAATGAGCGTCTGGACGATGATACCTTCAACGTCGAGGCTCTGGCAGACGAGGTAGGGCTGAGTCGTGTACAGCTGCATCGTCGCATGAAGGAGCTGACGGGTATCACCGTGGGCGAGTTCATCCGCAACCTGCGCCTGCAGCAGGCCGCCAAACTGCTGGCCAAGGGTGACGTTACGGTGGCACAGGTGACCTACGCCGTAGGCTTCTCCAATCCCACGCATTTTGCCACCGCCTTCAAGAAGCACTATGGCGTTACTCCTTCGGAGTATATTCTGAAACATCAGGGTAAGGAGGAGTGAGGCGAAACGATAACGATGACGTATGTAACAAAACGAAAGCCCCTGCTTAACAAATTGTGGGAACAGGAAAACAATAGCTAAAGCCTATTCGCAGGAATAGTCGTAACTTTGCACCGCAGACAGAAACCATTAGCGTACTGTCTTGCGGTGCAAATTTTTTTGTGTCGATGACAAAACTAAAATATAAATATGTATGAAGAAGAAAACCTATTGGAAACTCGTCCTTCTGATGCTTCTCGCGCCATTGTCCATGGTTGCGCAGAACACCATGACGGTTTCGGGAACCATTCTTGACGAAACGGGTGAACCCCTCATCGGCTGTACTGTTCAGTTGAAGGGCGGACAGGTTGGTACTGTGGCGGACCTGGACGGTCACTTCAAGATGCAGGTGCCTAAGAATGCTACCCTTGTATTCACGTTTATCGGATACAAGACGCAGGAGTTGAAGGCCGCCAACGGCATGAAGGTAGTTATGAAAAGCAATGCCCAGACGCTGAACGAAGTCGTTGCCGTGGGTTACGGTACGATGAAGCGCTCAGACATTACCGGTAGCGTTGTGTCCGTCAAGGCCGACGACATGCAGCAGACATCGGCATCGACGATGGACCAGATGCTGCAGGGACGCGCCGCCGGTATGCAGATTACGTCGAACAGCGGTGCAGCAGGCGGTTCTACCAGTATCCAGATCCGTGGTATCAATTCGCTTAACTCAAGCAATGAACCCGTGTATGTCATCGACGGAGCCATCATCGCCCCGGACCCTGGTGCCAGCGTGTTCAGCAATCCACTGGCAGAACTCAACCCCAACGATGTGGAGAGCATCGAAATCCTGAAGGATGCTTCGGCCACCGCTATCTATGGTGCACAGGCCGCCAATGGTGTCATCATTGTCAACATGAAGAAAGGTAAGGAGGGCACAGCACCGAAGATCAGCTTCAAGGCTCAGGTGGGCTGGGATGCGCTCCCCAAGAAGTTGGAAGTCATGGATCTGCCGCAGTTTGCCGAATGGGCCCGTGAAGCCAACCTGTTGAAGAGTACCCCCAAGGAGAGCGACATGTTTGCCAATCCCGCTACGCTGGGCAAGGGCAGTGACTGGCAAGATGCCCTGTTCCGCACCGGTCTGCGTCAGGAGTACAACCTTTCCGTGCGCGGCGGTACGAAAGGTATCAACTACAGCCTTTCCAGCGGCTGGTTCTCGCAGGAGGGTATCACCATCAATAACGATTTCCGCCGTCTGACACTGCGCGGCTCTATCGACGTGAAGGCCTACAAGTGGCTGGACCTCGGTGCCACGTTCAACCTTGGCGAGTCGCGCCGCAATACCGGTATGGCATCGTGGGATGTCGTGCCCAACGCCCTGAGTGACACGCCCAACAACTCCGTCCGTCTGCCTGACGGCTCGTGGGCGAAGTCTGGATTTAACGGCGACACCGATACGTGGCAGCCTAACCCCGTGGCACTGGCAGAACTCACTACGCGTAAAAATAAGGTAGTAAGCAGCCGTACCAACGTCTACTTTACCGTCAAACCCTGGAAGTGGCTCTCGTGGAAGAACGAGGGAACCTATGATACTAATACCGACAACTACCTCTATATGTTGCCCGAGTACCAGTTGGGTGAGAACGGTGCCACCCGTGAGTATGCTACGCACCAGAGTTCGAAGACCTTCAATGTGTACTGGTCGCTGAAGTCGGTGGCAACAGGAACGTGGAAGATAAAGGGTGGTCACAAGGTGACAGGCATGCTGGGTGTAGAAATCAACCACCGCTACCGCGACTACCTGTACGGTCAGCGCTTGGGCGGCTCGAACACCAACTTGTCACTGTCGGGTGGCGACGCCAGTCGTGACGACAATGCCGGCTACTCTACCACGAAGCGCTTCAGCAGTATCTTCGGTCGTGCTACTTATAATTATAAAGACAGGTATATGTTCACCGGTACGCTGCGTCATGACGGATCGTCACTCTTTGATCGTGGCCAGCGCTGGGGAACCTTCCCCTCTGCTGCCGTGGCATGGCGCATTTCGGAGGAAGACTTCTGGATGATGCTGCAGGAGAAGTCGCCAGTCTTTGCCGCTATCAACTCGCTGAAACTGCGTGCTGGCTACGGACTGGTGGGTAATGCCAATTTGACGGAGAATACCTTCGTGGCCAACTTCGCCAACTTGGAGTCGAACTTCGGTACCAGTTACAAAACCGCCAACCGTCCCAATTACGAACACCTGACATGGGAGAAGACCGACTCGTGGAACATCGGACTGGACCTGAACCTCTTCGACAACCGCATCGAGTTCATCTTCGACGCCTTCTGGAAGAATACCCGCGACCTGCTGATGCAGACTGCCGTGCCCAGCTTCATGGGTACGAACAGCAAGATTACCGGCAGTGCCGAGCCCCAGTGGGCCAACATCGGCAATATGCGCAATCGTGGTATTGAGCTGACCCTTAACGCCCATATCTTGAACAAGAAGAACCTCAAGTGGAAGAGCTCGCTGACTTATTCGCTGGTGCGCAACGAAGTCACCAAGTTGAATACCGAGTCGGGATTCATCGACAAGACGCTGGACTATGAGGGAAGCGGCGAGACCATCACCCGTACTGCCGTAGGCCACAGCATCAGCCAGTTCTATGGCTTTCAGGTGGCCGGCCGTATCAACAGCGCCTCCGACTTCCTGCGTAATAACGGCGACGGCACCAGTACCGTCATTGCTGCCACCCCAAACTACCGTGTGGGTACTGTGGTCAGCAACAGTTCAGCCAAGAACCTGCTGACCAGCATCGGCGACTTGCTGTTCAAGGATCTTAATGGCGACGGCATCATCGATGAGAGCGATAAGACTTACTTGGGCAACGGTTTGCCCAACTACACCTTTGGCTGGAACAATACCGTGACGTGGAAGCAGTTCTCGCTGAGCGTATTCCTTTATGGCAGCGTGGGCAACAAGGTGTTCAACTGGACCCGTCGCCGCATGGACGACCCGTCGCTGACACCCGGAGGTGCTGCCTGGAACAAGTACGTACGTACCGCCGACTATGCCCGCTGGGCCTATTACGACGGCAACAGCGGCAATCTGGATGTGTGGAACGTCTACGTAGCCCCTGGTGCCGAGGCTTCCATTCCCCGCATCGACAACGAACACAACAACTATAACTCGCGCATCAGTGACCGCTATGTGGAGGATGCCAGCTACTTGCGCATCAAGAACATTACGCTGAGCTATAACGTGCCCAAGAAACTGATCAAGAAATACTATCTCTCCGACCTGCGCCTGTCGTTCAACGTACAGAACGTGGCGACGCTGACGGGCTATACCGGTTACGACCCCGAGGTGGGTTCGCAGAACGGCCAGTACTCCATGACCGGACAGGGCATGCTGATGTACGGCGTCGACACAGGCCGTGTGCCTGCTCCCCGTTCGTTCATCTTCGGCGTAGAGGCAACATTTTAATAGAGTAATGAGTAATTAGAAATTAGGAATCATGATTACCAATAGAATAAGAAAATATCTGTGGCATTGTCTCGTATGCAGCGGTATTGCTGTAGCCTTTACCAGTTGCAACGACTACCTGGACACCAATAACGAGCGTATTGTCCCGGCCCACGAGCAGCTGACCAGTCTGAAAGCCCTGCAGGCTGTGACGGCCAACCTGTATGCACAGCCCTGGTACTACTTCCACAAGCAGCGCTTTATCATGCTGGGAGATGCTCGCGCCAACAACCTGTATAACTCCAACTCCAATGTCGGTGAGCTGAACGCACAGTCGACGCTGAACGAGGAGAAACAGACGGCATCACTCCTCTACACATGGGGCAGTCTGTATGATGTCATCACCCAGTCGTGCTATGTCATCAACGACTATGTGCCGTACTGCATTAGCAACAATATCTGTGCGGAGGCCGATGCCAGGGCATGTGAGGCCGAAGCCCGTTTCATGAGGTCTATGGCCTACTGGTTCCTGGCTATCTACTGGCACGACGTGCCCATCGTCGACGACCCCGTGACGGCTGACCCCACTGCCTTTGCCAACAAGTTTGAAGACGTCGTGCAGTATGCCGTATGTGATGCGGAGTTTGCCGCCAAGTGGCTCCCCGTGGCACCACAGTCGAAAGGCAGGGTGTCCAAGGTCAGTGCCAACGCACTGTTGTCGCGACTCTACAACACATTAGCCGCCTGGGGCAAAGGCAGCCACTTCAGCACCGACTTCAAGAGCCGCGTGACCGATGGTTATTATAGAGACGACGTGGACTATACATCAAGTGCCTCGCTGACTGAGTTCTATTATGCCAAGGCCGCTGCCGCCGCCCGCCAGGCCATTGCCGATGCTCCGACAGGAGGCTATGGACTGATGGAAGACTACGAACAGATATTCCGGGTACAGAATAACAACTGCAAGGAGGTGCTCTTTGCCATACAGACCGTTGCCTCCTCAACCAGCTATGGACTGGGTAACGAGCTGCAGGGTATGTTCTGCTATGACCGCTGCCTGGACAAGAACTACGGCATGACTTACTTCAACTGGGCCAGCTATGACCTCGTGCTGGCTTACTCGCAGCGTGGCGGACTGACTCGTACACGCGGCAACATCATGCCTCACCTCATGACCTACGACTACCTGTACCACGAGCTGGACACCTGCAAGAACCACAATGGAGGTTACCATAAGGGTGATCGGTGGGTTGTCAAGCGCAACTCGTGGGATCCCGTGGCCATCAAGAAGCAGGTTGTCGGTGGACCGCTCGGCACAGATAATATCGCCATACAGGGCAACTCCGGCTTCTGCACCCCCATGCTGCGCATGAGTGAAGTCTATCTGAACCTGACCGAGGCACTGATGGGCCTGTACGGTGAGGAGACCTCCACACGTCCTCGTGTGCTGGAACCTATTAATACCATCCGCCAGCGAGCTTACAGCAGCGAAATTGCTGCTGGTACCTATCAGACGGCAACCAATGACTATACGACCGTCAATCTGGACTCGCTGTTGATAGAACGCCGCATGGAGTTCTTTGCCGAGGGCTTAGCATGGAGCGACATCGTGCGACGCTCCTTCATGGGCGAGAGCCACCTGCGCCGCATGGTAGACTACCAGAACGGCAAGCTGGCCGACCGCGAGAGCGAACCCCTGTTAGGTTGTCACCGTCTGTATAAGTACAGTTATAAAGCCAATACCGACTTGACTAAGATCGGCACGCCCACGCTAAGCACTAATCCCGATGGCAGCCACATCATTCAGCAGCCCAGTCATTCCTGCCAGCACAACATCCTTGATGGCAGCTACTGTCACGCACAGGGTGTAGGCATCACGACCAACCTCTGGTCAATGATCTATCCACCTACGGAGGTCATGCAGGATGCCAATCTGCAGGCGGCTCCCGTCAGCTATGATTTCAAGACTATTATTGCAAACAAAAAGAATTACCGCGATGAATAAGCTTTTAACATTTCCTACACTCCTGCTGCTGGTCTCCTGTCTCCTGTCCCTGTCGTCATGCAGCAAGGACGAAGAAGAACCACGTATAGACGGTGTTTGGTATAATATGGTGTCGCGTCCCATAGAACAGGCTCCTTGTGCCTATCCCGGACAGACCATCTCTGTACGTGGAGCCCATCTGGACAACCTGCGACACCTCATCGTCAATGGTACTGAGATCGACGTCCGCAGCATTCTGGAGTATCAGTCAGAAAGTGCTGTCACCTTCCAGTTGCCAAATGAGGTGGGTACCACCGGCGACTATGTCAGGGTGGTGACCGCCTATGGAAAGGCTGACTACCGTTTCGTGGTACGTCCGAAGTCAGAACAGCCCTCCATCACCAGCTTCTCGTCGACGACACTGGTGCCAGGAACTACCCTTGTCATCACGGGTACAAACCTGTCGGGTGCCAAGGAAGTATGGCTGCCGCAGACTTTCAATGGACGCATCCAGTGTGAGTTCGACGCTTCTCAGACCAATAGCGACACCCAGGTGTATGTCAAGATTCCCGCGGAAGCCGCCTTCGCTACCGGTCGCTGCGAGATTGTCATGGACAAGAGCGATAGTGAGCGCGGCATCACGTATGTCGAGAAAGTGTTTTCTGGCAAAACCGATTTTAAGAACTAAAAGGAGGAGGAATGACTATGAAAAAGAACAGAATAGTAAAGGTAAAACAGGTGACACTTGTCGCCGCTTGCCTCTTGCTCCTGGCCTCTTGCAGCAAGGATATAGACGCTCCGGAACTGACGCCTTCCGAGAATGCAACCATCGCACCGGGCGTGGAACTTGACGGGAATACCTTATTCGGCATCTGGGAAGGCCAGAGCGTTGCAGGAGGTTCAACTAATAGCAGTACATTCCAGCAGACCTACCGTCTGGAGTTCCAGAGTGTAGAAGACGCCGAGGTGCTCTATAGCCACTGGTATGCCGATGCGCGTACTAACGATGTAGACTCCGTCTGCGATGTTGCCTACTCGTATAAGTTCAATGGCAGCACTGCCGACATGAAACCTTTGTCGAAAGGACTCAGCACCATGAAGGCCGTACATACGGGAGGCAACAAGATGGAGCTATATGCCATTCAGGGCAGTACCGTCAGCCGAGTATGTACACTTACACGAACCAGCGACCCGCTGCCGGTGGTGACCAGCGTGGATCGTACGCTGCCTCAGGTGGGTGACAAAGTGACCGTCTGCGGACGTAACCTGCAGTTTGTCGACCATGTCTTCCTGCCGACGACCAACGGCGAGTTGGAAGTGACAAACTTCACCAAGACTTCCAAAGAAATACAGTTCGTGTTGCCCGAAGGAACCTATGCGGCAGGCTCAGTTCGTTGTCAGGCTACCGGAGCACATGTCAGTACCTTCTCGCCAGCCTATATGTTCTGCTATGACTGCATCTATATGCACAGCTTCTACGAGCAGGGTACCAAAGCACCCTATAAAGGAACGGAGTTCGAGTACACCATCCAGGCCAGTAATACGACTCCAAGAGATAATGTGAAGTATCTGAAGTCTACTAAGCTGCCTGAAGGCCATTCGCTGTTGAGTGCTGCGGAGGGTGTACAGCATCCCGACTCACTGCTGAGCTTCTTTGGAGACACACCGATAGCATGGGCCGTAGGCACCAATACCGACCCCAGTAAAGGCTATCTGCGCTTCTCCAGTGGCGACCGCTTCCAATATGTCTTAGACCACTGCAATGGTATCCTGACTGAAAAGACCAAATGTACGGATGCTGCTATTCAGATGGATATCTATGTCTATAGCGACGGCAAGGCAGAATGGAAGACAGGATACTTCTCGTACCGTCTGGATAAGAATTTTAACAGCATTACCCACGAGATGTCTGCCAACATGGCTCCGTGGAGTATGGATGCTCCCATGTCGTTTGCCGGCGGATGGTACACCTTCACCATTCCACTCACGACCTTCAAGGTGACAAAGAACAGTGGTTACGACACCATTGGCGGACTGGCTAATTCGCTCAAGAAGGGTGACAAGCAGACCATCATCAAACTGGTCAACTACCAGCTGGACGATACACATCCTGCCAGTGCACTGACATCGTTCCAGTTCAATATAGCCGATATCAGGTTGGTTCCATACCATACCCCTGCAAACAGGAAAGAATAATCAGAATGAAATAATAAACACCAAAAAACTACAACAATGAAAAAGAACCAGTTATTTACAGGTATTGTCATGGTACTGGCAGCCTCTCAGATGCTGACGGCTTGCAGTTCAGAAGACGCAAACATTTCGAGTGCTAACATGGCAAGTCAGGGCAATGCCATCAGCCTGACGTCTGCTCTTCGGAGCAGCAGTCGCCGAGTAGCGGCAGACCCGCAGACAACACAGTTGAATACCGCAGTCAAAGTCGGCGCCTTTGGTGTCAGCGGTAACGCTACGATTACCAATGGTAACAACAACCAGTATTCGGTAGAGACCAATGGTAATCTGACCACAACGACAGAGATGACATGGCCCACCGAGGGAAACGTCAACATCTATGCATACGCACCTTATCAGAGTGGTTGGACCTATAATGCTGCCAACGCCTTTGCTGTTGCTACCAATCAGACCGATGCTGCAGGCTATCTGGCCAGTGACCTGGTATATGGTACACCGGCGTCTAACCCCGTGGCACAGACATCTGAGACCATTACACTGGGCTTTACACATAAGCTGGCTAAGCTGAACATCACTATCCAACAGGCAGAGGACTCACAGCTGGATCTGTCGACAGCTTCTGTCACCATTATGAATACCAAGGTGGCTACGACCTTCAATCCCTCGACTGGAGAGGTAGGGGAGGCTACAGGTGATGCTGCTGACATTCAGGTGATCTCTGCTCTTGGCACCGACCGCACGGCTTGTGCCATCATGGTTCCGCAGCAGGTTGCTGCCGGTACCCAGCTGGTGAAAATCGTTGCTGGCAGCAAGCAGCTGTTGGCAAAACTGGGCACTGCTACCACTTTCGTTGGCGGAAAGTCGTATAACTTCACCGTCAAGGTGGGCAATGTCACAGAGCCCGTTACGGAAGTAACCCTGCAATTAGGCTCTACAACCATTGTGGGATGGGATGACGAGGACATGGGCCAAGCCGATGCTGACGGTAAGAAGTATGCAACGTTTGGCACACCTGGCAACAATGCCACTTACAGTGCAGAGAACTTTACTTATACCTGGACAGGTAGCACCAGCAATCTGATGACGTGCTTCGAGTTTGCCAATGGAGAACTGGCAAATTATAGTAAGCTGGTGTTTACGTTCAGCAACTTAGTGGACGGTCCAGTCCGTATGGGCTATTATGTAGGGTCTACATTCACCGAGTTTGGCAATGGTTACTATAACGCAGGTACCAAGACCGTTGACCTGACGGCACTGAACATCGACCTGTCGACTGTAACGAAGATTGCCTTCGGTGGTCGCAGCAATGCAGGCTCATGCGTTATTAAGGCTTCTGAAATGTATCTGGAATAAAAAATAAACAATGAGTATGAAAAAGTTATCAATTATTGCATTAGCTTTAGCAGCAATGACGTTCGTCGGATGTTCTTCCGATGAAACGATGAATCAGTCTGCCGGCAGTCAAAAGACTTCGCTGACCTTCGTCAGCTACGTGGGCGGCAGCTCGCGCCGTGCAGCCACAAACCTGCAGAAGACCCAGATTGTCGACGGTGTCAAGGTCGGCGTGTTTGTCAAGAACCAGAAAGGCTTTGTCAGCGGTGGCAACAATGCCCAGCTGACGGCCAACGGTGCCGGTGCCTTCACAGGAGCACCCATATACTTCCCCGAAGACGGTTCGGCAGTGAGCGTATATGCCTATGCCCCCTATAGCAGCAACTACAATGACATGGCCGATGTCAATGCCGACTTCACCGTGTCTGCTAACCAGAGCACGGATGCCGGCTATCTGGCCAGCGACCTGTTGCAAGGCATTCCTGCCGGCACGAACTCGTTTACGGAATCAAATCCCGTAGTGGCTTTGAACTTCAAGCACATGCTATCGAAACTGACGGTGAGGTTTAAGACCAGTGCTGAGACGGACGTTGATTTGAAGGGCTCTACCATCAATATTGTGAATACGCTGCCATCGACGACCCTGAAGGTCTCTGATGGTACGTTAGGCACTGCCAAGGGTACAGCTTCCAACATTAAGGCCGCTTCCTTTGCTGCCGATGCCACGGACTTTACGGCCAGTGCCATTATCGTGCCACAGACGGTGGCACAGGGTAGTTTCATCCAGGTGGTGTTGACAAATGGCAAGATGCTGAATGCCAAACTGAATGCAGAGGCTACGTTTGCCTCAGGCAAGTCTTATTCCTATGTTGTAAACATCAGCGGACAGGGTGGGGATGTCTTTGCCGAGATTGAACTGGGCAGCACCGTCACCGACTGGATTGAAGATACGACCCCGCTGACGGGTGACGTCACCGAGGAAGATGCCCCAGAACCCGAGGATGAAAAGCTCTATGCCACCTTTGGAACACCAGGCGGCAATGCTACCTATAATGCTCCGACTTATACTTGGACAGGTAGCAGTAATAACCTGATGTCATGCTTTGAATTTGCCAATGGCGAGTTGGCTAATTACACGAAGCTGACCTTTACTTTCAGCAACTTGGTGACAGGTCCTGTCCGCATGGGCTATTATGTGGGGTCAACGTTCACAGAGTTTGGCAACGGTTTCTATAACGCAGGCACCAAGACCGTTGACCTGACGGCACTGGGCATCGACCTGGCTACAGTGACGAAGATTGCTTTCGGTGGCCGTAGTAGTGCCGGCAGCTGCGACATCAAGGCCAGTGAAGTGATATTGACGAAGTAAAGTTGATTTTTTGACCAAGGTCAACTGTGGCGTTGCAATCGTTGAAGTAACAAAGTAATAATGAAAGATCATGAAACGTATCTCATCTATGTCACTATTCTTGACCAAGGTCAAGTGTGGCATTGCAATTAGACATAACGCTCTTTTGCTGTTGGCTGTGATGCTGCTGTCCATCGCCTGTTCGAAGTCCAACGACTACGTTTATATAGACGATACGAAAAGCAATGACGGCAAGGTGAATGTCACCGTGACCGATGCCAACGGTACGACCAGCAATGTGACTGCCGGTTCGCAGATGGGCATCTACGTAACCGATGCCGATGGGAACGTGACATTCCTAAAAGTTTCAGTGGGTCAGGACGGCTCTGTCGTCCTGCCTGCCACTGTCCGTGATCAGAAGATAGTTGCCTACCTGCCATACCAGGAAGAGTGGGGCGATGATGCGATGAGTGAGACCGAACTGTTCACTGTCAAGGAGAATCAGTCCACCCAGAGTGGATATGATGCAAGCGATTTGATGATAGGCAGCAATGCAATAACCCGTGCAACTAGCGCCAGTGGCTTAAATTTCAGCCGTATGCTGGCTCAGGTTATAATCAATATTGTTGATGCAACAGGTTCCAATGATTTTTATGATTGTGGCGTATCGCTCCATGACGTAGACAATACCGTTGCCGTGGTACTCAGTGAGCAGTCCGTGAGCACCGTTAAGGACATGAAGGCTAATGTAAGTATGCTGCCCGTCGTAGTCAGCGACTATCGGCTGTCGGTAAAGGCCATCGTTGCTCCCCAGGAGATATATGGTGGTGAGCGCTTCATCATCTTCAACAATGGAGGCTACTCCCGTCGCTATGCTATCCCACAGACAGCCGACTTGCAGGGTGGTAAAACATATACCATCAATATGCGTCTCGCTACTACGGGTTTGGAGTTTGTAGGTAGCAGTGTCACTGACTGGGACGAGGTAGGAGATGTCTCGTTAGAAATCAAATAGTAGAAAAGAAGTATGAAGTACACGAAACTCGTCCTTACTGTGCTACTGATAGCCAGTAGTCTGACCAGTCAGGTGCAGGGACAGTCGCTGCGGCGCGTCATCTCTCCTGAGCAGCCAACATGGATCATACATATTGACGTGTGGAACTATGTTGACCCGCAGAAAATCATCGACATGGTACCTGAAGATGTGCGTCCATACGTTATCTTCAATATTGCCACATCGTCCAGTGATGAGAAATCACAGAACGGACCGGCGATTTACGACTCGTGGATGAAAGTGTGTGCCCAGAACAGTGTATGGACTATGATACAATGTGCCAGTGGTGCTGCCAACCGTATGCCCGACACGCCTGATGACGTGACAGCCTACGAACGGTATTTTAAGGACTATCCAAACTTCCTGGGATTTAACTTTGCTGAACAGTATTGGGGCTTTGATACAGAGGGTGGTGTGTCCTTTGACAACCGACTACAGCTGTTTGCCAAACTGCTGCCGTTATGCAAAACCTATGGTGGCTATCTGGCCGTGAGTTTTGCTGACTCGTATCACAATGCGAATAAGATGCCAGTAGCCTACATGAAACGTAACCAAAGTATCAGAGCCTTCCTGAGCTCTTCACCGGAATACTTCCTGTGTTTTGAGAAGTATACTCAGAAGAAGAACTTCCTTGATATTGAAAGTCAATGCCTTGGAGCATGGCTTAGCGGCTTTGCAGGCTGCTATGGCATCCGCTTTGACAGTAGTGGCTGGGTAGAAAAAGACGTGAAACCTGATATGCAGGAGGGTGACACCCGGTATACCATCGGTACCAGTGATTTCGTCCGTGCTGCAGGAGCTATACCCGTGGCAGAGCACCTGATGCTGACAGGCCAAACCATGATGGACGGACCGGAACTGACATGGACGGAATGCTCCAAGGAAGGAAATACAACAACCATTGACGGCTATACTCGTCGCAACTGGCAGTGGACATCGCAATGGAAGAATATCACGCTGGACCTTTTCCGTAAAGTGCTGGACGGTACCATTCGTATCATGACGCGCGATGAGGTAATGGCACGTACCAAAGTGTGCATTGTGGACATGGGCAGTGGTAGTGATAATGCATCGTATCGAACGCCAGCTGCTCTGTTTGACGGTGTCTATCGTAACGAAAAAGACTATGGCGGACTTCAGGGACGTGATGCAAACCACTGGCTGAATAACCGTTGGTGGATGAAATCTACAGGACGTTATCCCACTATTCCGACGATGCTCAGTGCTGGCACATTGACTGACATTAGCAGTTACGTGAGCAATACGACGGCTAAACAAGATTACTTGAAAACACTCTTTGCAGAGGAGTATTCGGGCGACATCTACGCAGGCCGTCACGAGAATGGGTGGGTTACATATAATCCTTACCAATATGATGACGTAACAGATGCTAATGGGATTCGTACTCTGTCGGCTGCTACCAAGCGGGCCACGGGGAGCATTCCGTTCCAGTATAACACCTGCGAGAGCATACAACTGGACTATGCCCCGTATTCTTTGGGCATCATCAAGGAATATGCCGACAAGGTGACGATCTATCTGAACAACTATCAGACCGACGGCTTCGTGTCAGAGGATATCATAACCATCAAAGGCGCTCAGGAGAAGCCGACCTGTTCATGGACTAACCGCGGTATGCAGCAGCCGACTGTTGATACCAAGTGGGAAGAGGGTGTGCTGACGGTTACGGTTAAGCATAATGGACCTCTGGATCTGGCAATCGGTTGCAGGGGTACGGCTACGGGTCGTAAGACGCATTATACTACAGCCTCGCTGAAAGTTCCTGCCGCGCCGCCAGTCTATGACGGTGTGTTGCAGTATGAAGCCGAATTGGCTGACTATCAGCAGACTGCCGTTCGCAAGACAGGCTATAACCAGGGGCGTGACGGCTTCATGGGACAGGGTTTTGCCGAGATGACGGGAAGTAATAGTAAGCTGCGCTTTGTGGTCAGTGTACCTCAGACGGATTACTATCAGTTGACGGTATGCTATCAATCGGATGCTGATGGCAGTATCAAGATCAATGACGAGACCTTGCAGCTGGCTAAGAGCAGTACATGGGCTAAGGCATCAGTTATCCTGCAACTGGATAAGGGAGCGCATCACATCGTACTCCAGCATACGGGTAGTGCTGTGACGGCCGTAGATTACCTGCAGATAGAAACCTTCCAGGCACAGACCTTCTCACCTGATGCCAACGGTGAGTATCATGTGCCCTTAACGACGCTGATGGCTACAGGATCATTGACATGGGATGGAAATACCGGAACCGTCACGCAGCAGGCAGGCAACAACCAGACGGGAACGGTGAGGGTGTTCCTGAACCATGCGGACTTCTCGGATGTGACGACATTGAAGGTGACTTATGAAGGCGACGGTGACTTGTTCCGCTATATGGTCATCAGCGACAATGCCGGCAACAGTGTGAACCCGACCGGATACAAGGGAGCATTCTGGTCCAGCAAGTATAACCTGAACTATGTGGACTACCAACTGGCTGATGCCAGCAAGAAGGTGTGTAAAATAGAGTGGGTGGCTGATGAAGTGACCAATAAGTTGCGGAATATGACCATCAAGGACGTTATGATAAAGACACAAGCAGCAACAGGTGTCAATACCATTCAGCATGCAAAGCCTGCGGCGAAAGACTACTACGACCTGCAGGGACGACCCGTAGCGGCCTCTCATCGTGGACTGGTGATTGTGCGCTCTGCTGATGGAAAGATAACAAAACGTATCAATTAAAAAAGAATGATGATAACGCATAAGATACTGATAATGATGACCCTCATGGGTAGTACCACATGGGTCAGTGCCCAAGGATTGAAAGACGTGCTGGGCAGGGACTTCCTGGTGGGTGTTGCCCTCAATACACAACAGACGGGGGTAGGAGCAGACTCTACCGCAGTGCACGCTATCGAGACGCATTTTAACAGTATTGTACCAGAAAACTGCATGAAACCTGAAGCCCTCCAACCGCAGGAAGGAAAGTTCAAGTGGCGTAAGGCTGACCGCTTCGTCAAGTTCGGTGAAGACCGAGGCATGACAGTCATCGGACATGTGCTGGTATGGCACTCGCAGACACCCGACTGGTTCTTCAAGGATGCCCAGGGTAATACAGCCTCAAGGGAGGTGGTCATCGAACGGATGAAGACGCACATTCATACCGTGGTAGGACGCTATAAGGGACGCATCAAGGGCTGGGATGTCGTGAACGAAGCCATTGAGGACAATGGTACCTATCGGCAGTCGCAATGGTATCAGATTATCGGACCAGAATACATAGAACTGGCCTATCGCTTTGCTCATGAGGCTGATCCTGATGCGGAACTGTACTATAATGACTTCTCGATGTCGGCACCTGCCAAGCGACAGAAGGTGTGCGAAGTCATTGGGGCATTAAAGAAGAAAGGACTGCGCATTGACGGTATCGGCATGCAGAGCCATAATGGACTGACATGGCCTTCCAACGAAGACTATGAGGCCAGCATCGATGCCTATGCTGCATTAGGCTGCAAGGTGATGATTACCGAGTTGGATATGAATGTGCTGCCTAATCCGGAGAGCTTTGCCGGCGCTGACGTGGCACTGAGCTTTGACTACGACGAGAAGATGGATCCGTATAAGAACGGACTGCCGGCAGATGTCGAGAAGCGTATCAATGACCGATGGCTTGAGTTCTTCAGAATCTATCAGAAGCACAGACACCAGATTAGTCGTGTCTGTGTGTGGGGATTGAGTGACGCCCAGTCGTGGATGAACGACTGGCCTATCAGTGGTCGTACGGCCTATCCACTGCTTTTCGACCGCAAGAACCAGGCAAAACCCGTAGTGAAGGACATCATGGAAATGTATAAGAAAGAGACGAAGAACTGTAAACAACAATAATAATAGTACCTAAAACTTAATATGGAACAAAACAACGGATTCTATAAGTTAAACTGGCTCCAACGAATCGGTTTCGGCTCGGGTGACTTAGCACAAAACCTTATCTATCAGACGATATGCATGTATCTGCTGATATACTATACCAATGTATATGGGCTGGAACCTGCCCAAGCGGCATTTATGTTCCTCGTCGTTCGTGTCGTCGACGTACTGTGGGATCCTATCATCGGAACCTATGTTGACAAACACCATCCGCCATTGGGCAAGTATCGCTCCTATTTGGTGCTGGCAGGTCTGCCACTTACGGGCTTTGCCATTCTCTGCTTCTGGGACGGCTTTGCCCCGACACTGACGTATGCCTATTTTACCTATGTGGGACTGTCAATGCTTTATACCCTTATCAACGTGCCCTATGGTGCTCTTAATGCTTCGCTGACTCGTGATACGGAGGAGATAACGATTCTCACCTCCGTACGAATGTTCTTGGCAAATGTCGGCGGACTGGCTGTGGCATACGGTATTCCCAAGATAGTGGCAGCCCTGTCACCTGACGGACAGATCCATTCTCCTTCGTCATCTACGGCATGGCTTACCACAATGGCTATCTATGCTGTCACGGGTATGATACTCCTGCTGTTCTGCTTCTCGCAGTCTAAGGAACGTGTGGTGATGGATGAGAGTGAGATGGCTAACGTCAGAGTCAGCGATCTTTGGGTCGAGTTCCGTCGCAACCGACCGCTGCGAGTGCTGGCATTCTTCTTTGTTACGGCTTTTGCCATGATGGCGGTAGGTAACTCGGCAGGATCTTATTATATGATATATAATGTACATGGTACGAGCGACCAGATGGCAAACTTTATGGCATTGGGCTCCATACCATCGTTTATCTTTATGCCATTGGTGCCATGGATTAAGCGTAAGATAGGAAAGCGAGCCATGTTCAATGTATTCCTGTCTATAGCCATTGTGGGTATGGCTGCCCTTTATGTCATCTCCATGATACCCAGCCTGCGCAACATGATATGGCTGGTATATGTAGCACAGTTTGTGAAGTCCACTGGTGTCATCGTCGCTACGGGATACATGTGGGCTTTGGTGCCGGAAGTAATCAGCTATGGCGAGTACACGACAGGCAAGCGCATCTCAGGTATTGTCAATGCGCTGACGGGCATCTTTTATAAGGCTGGCATGGCACTGGGAGGTGTGGTGCCAGGACTGGTGCTGGCATACGTCGGCTTCGACCAGACCAACGAAACAATACAGACACCGCTGGCTGAACAGGGCATTCTTTGGCTGGTATGTGTCATTCCCGCCATCCTGCTGGTCGTCGCCATGCTCATTATCTCACGCTATGAGCTGTCGGACGAGATTATTGATGGTATTAACCGTGAAATAGAAAACAGAAACAGATAAAATAGACAACGATGAAAGAACCACGTTATTTGTATCCCAACGACTTTATGGCAGACCCCTCTGCTCATGTATTTAATAATCGTATTTACATCTATCCTTCACATGATAGGGAAGGAACAGCTTCAGAAAATGACAATGGCGACCACTTCGACATGAAGGACTACCACTGTCTGTCACTTGAAGACCCTGAAAACGGACAATGCCATGATGAGGGTATGATTCTTAGTATTGATGATATACCTTGGGGTGGCCGTCAACTGTGGGACAGTGATGTCGTAGAAAAAAATGGTCGTTATTATTTGGTGTTTAGTTTGAAAGACCGTAATGACATCTTCCGACTCGGTGTAGCTGTGAGTGAACGTCCGGAAGGACCTTTCAAGGCTGAGTCCGATCCTATTCGTGGCAGCTATTCCATCGACCCTTGTCTGTTCAAGGACGATGACGATGAGGTGTATTGCTGCTTTGGCGGAATCTGGGGTGGCCAACTACAATGGTATCGTGATAATAAACTGATAGAGTTTCCCATCCTTCCCAAGGGCACAGAGACGGCACTGCAACCTCGTATTGCCAGAATGACTGCCGATATGCTGCAGTTTGCTGAAGAACCACGTCCCATTGTTATCCTTGACTCAAATCATTTACCTATGCAGGCTGAGAATCCGCATCATTTCTTTGAGGCTTCGTGGATGCATAAGCGTGGTGGCAAATACTATTTTAGCTATTCTACAGGCGATACTCACATGATTTGTTATGCTGTGAGCGACAACCCCTATGGTCCTTTCATCTATCAGGGTGTACTGCTGGAGCCTGTCGTAGGCTGGACTAGTCATCATAGCATTTGTGAGTTCAAGGGAAAGTGGTATCTGTTCCATCATGATAGCGTACCATCAGGTGGGGTCACATGGCTGCGCAGCCTGAAAGTGAAAGGCATCAACTATGATGAGGACGGGAGAATCATTGTATAAACTAAAATATTGACTATGGAAAGAACATGGCGCTGGTTTGGCAAGAAGGATAAGATCACCCTTGCCCAGCTGAAACAAATTGGAGTAGAGGGCATCGTGACGGCCCTGCACGACGTACCCCTCGGTGAGGTGTGGACCCGTGAGAAGATTCACGAGCTCAAGACGTATATCGAGAGCTACGGCATGACGTGGAGCGTAGTGGAGTCGCTGCCCGTCACCGAGTCCATCAAGTATGGCGGCCCCGACCGCGACGAGCAGATCGAGGTGTACAAGCAGTCGCTGCGCAACCTCGGCGAGGAGGGCATTCGCTGCATCTGCTATAACTTCATGCCCGTGCTGGACTGGGCCCGTACCGACCTGCTGCACGAGAACCCCAACGGTTCGACGAACCTCTACATGAACTGGGG
>AUXO011547610.1_pt1 | contig 18854 bp, 12 predicted proteins | sample 768731 | NCBI WGS metagenome assembly AUXO01 (sample SAMN02715735, study PRJNA202380) | gut metagenome | biome: sheep rumen | host: Ovis aries | place: New Zealand: Palmerston North
AGGTACACCAGAAGAAAATAAAGATTTAGATGAAGACAAAGATGCTGAACCAAAAGAGGAAGGTACACCAGAAGAAAATAAATTAATCTTACCAGATGATATTGATTCATATACGAAGAAAGAGATTATTGAGTATTGTAAGACAAACAGCATTGAAATAAATGAAACTTTAACTAAGGATGAAATATTAAAATATCTTAAATTAGAAAAGTAGGAAGGTATGTAATGAAAATTTATGAAGTTATATTAGTTATTATAGCTGTAACATTATCAAATGTTGCGGTTTTTTTTGTTGCAAAAAGACCTGAGAAAATACAAACTAAGGCTCCAGTAAAAAAAATAAAACTATTTAAGACAAAGGAAGAAAAACTTCAAGAGGAAAAAATAGAAAAACAAAATAAAATTGATGAAATTAATATGCATAATATTGAATCTTATTCTGGAGATTCTCTAGGTCAAAAAGATTTTAACGTATAGGAGGCCTGTAGATGAATAGAGCAGATTTAAAAGAAACGGATTTATGGACACTATACCAAGATTCCATAACCTATTCAAGGCAAATGGGGGCTTATGCTGATACTGATAAAAATTGGAGAATGTATAATGGCAATCAATGGTATGGATTAAAGTGTATTGGTATTGAGCCAGTTCAACTTAACTATATAAAATCTATAGTTAACTTCAAAGTTGGTCGCATAAACACAAATCTTTGGGGAGTTAATTATTCTAACGAAACTGTAGATAATGAAGAATTCAGACCTTTAGCCAATAAATTGTGTAAAATGTTAAACAAATATATTAACAAAATATGGGAAAAAGAAGGAATGGATTATAAAATTAGACTGTTTTCATTGACATCATGTGTCGATGATGAAGCAGTCTTTTATTCTTATTGGGATAAAGAAAGTAAAATGCCAATAGTAGAGCTATTAAGTAAAAATGATATTTACTATGGTAATGAAAATAATCCTGATATTCAATCTCAACCATATATAATAATCAAAAGAAGGATGCCTGTTATCAATGTACAAGATATGGCAATGGCAAATGGTATTTCTTTGGATTTAATCGTAGGAGATAATGAGAATTTAGAAGAGTCTGGCGAAAATTCAAAATATGAAAGAGATCCAATGGTAACTGTACTAACTAAATTATATAAAGAAAAAGGAAGAGTTCACTACGAAATTGCTACGAGATGTGCAGTAATTCAAAAAGATAAAAACCTTGGATTAAAGAATTATCCAGTTACACATTTTCCTTGGGCTCCAAAACCTGGTAGTGCAAGGGGAGAAGGTGTTGTTAGAAATTTAACCCCTAATCAAATTGAACTTAATAAAACTTTGATGAGACAAATGTTAGTCACGAAGAAAACTGCATATCCTCAAAGAATTGTCAACGTTTCAAAAGTAACTAATGTAGAAGACTTAGATAAAATTGGAGCAACAATAAAAGTTAAAGGAGAAACAATTGGAGATATTAAGCAGGTTTTTGACACTACACAACCTGTTCAAATGAGTTTTGATATTGAACGATTAAAGAATGATTTAATTCAAACTACAAGAGATTTAGAGGGTGCTAGTGATATAGCAACAGGTTCAGTTAATCCAGAAGATGCTTCTGGTAAGGCAATTGTTGCAGTACAAGATGCAGCTAATATGCCTTTAACAGAACAAGTAACATATTTAAAAAGAGCATTAGAAGAATTAGCTAGAATCTTCTTTGATATGATTGTTGCTTACACAGATGGTAGTTTAAAGTTAGAAGATGAAATTGTAAATGAAGATACTGACCAAGTTGAAATTAGAGTTATAGACGTTCCTACGTATGTATTGGAAGAGCTAAGACTTTCTGCAAAAATTGATATCACTCCAAAGAGTGCGTATGATAAATTTGCACAAGAAAGAACATACGAAAATTTACTTGAGGGTGGATATTTTACAGCACAAAGATTACCTGAGCTTAAAGTTCTTTCAAAAGTTTTAGATGATGATGCTACAATAAACAAACAGAAGTTGAACGATGCTATTGCAGAAATTGAAAGACAACAAAGGAAAATAGATGAAATTGCACAGAGAGTTCAGAAAAAGGCAATTATTGCTAAACAGTTGATTGATAATGCAGAATATTCAGAATACAACCCATCTGAATCTGCTGAATATACTGAATCGGAAATGATTGATGATGAAGTTCCTGTTCAATAAAGTTTGGTGCTTACTAATCCCTATAATCGTAAGTTAAATGGTTTTTATCAGCCAATACTAAAAGTAAGAAACACTTTACTATATATTGTGTTTCTTTTTTTGCACCAATACTAAGACGTGCTAAAAAGCTTAGGCTATATTAGTCACACTCTGACTTAAAATGGAGGTTTTATTATGGAAAATGAAAAAAATGAAGAGCTATTACGTAATAGCGAAACTGAAAACACAGATACACAATCTGCAGAAGAAGTTGTGGAAAATGTTGATGGAAATGCTAATAGCAATAATCAACAGGATGTAGAAAATAATGATAATCAAGATGTTCCTGAAAAGAAATCTTTTAAAGATTTACTTCGTGAGAATCCAGAGTATCAAGAAGATGTTAACAAAATAATACAAAGGCGAGTATCTGCAAAGGAAAGAAGTGTAAGGGAAGAGTACGACAAGAAATATTCAAAGATTGATAATGTACTTAAATATGGACTTCAAGCCAATGATATTGATGATGCCGCTGATAAGTTAAAGCAATACTATGAAGATAATGGTGTTACTATTCCTGATGTGGTTGAGCAAAGATATAGTCAAGATGACCTTATGAAGCTTGCCAGAATGGATGCAGATGAAATTTCTGATATGGGAATAGACGAAGTTATTGAAGAAACTGAAAGATTATCAAAAAAAGGTGCAGACAATATGTCAGCACGTGAAAAACTTACTTTCAAATTTTTAGCAGAAAAAAGAAACGAATATGAAACAACATCGGAACTTTTGAAAAATGGAGCTAAAAAAGAGGTATATGAAAGTAAAGAATATAGAGAATTTGCAAAGAAGTTTGAAGGTAGCAAGTTCTCAGCAAAAGAAATTTATGATTTTTACAAAGAAAGACAGCCGAAGGAGGAAGTAAAACCATTAGGAAGTATGGCAAATAATAGTAATGATAAGACACAAAGGCTATACACCCCAGAGCAAGCTGCACAGCTTTCAAAAGAAGATTATAATAATCCAGAAATATTTAAAGCTGTACAGGAGTCTATGAAACATTGGTAATACGTTTTCCTTGGCAATGAAAGGAGAATTTTATTATGAAGAATTTTATACCAGTATATTGGTCATCATACGTTGAAAAAGGAATTCGTAACGATTTAATATTAGCTAATTGGTGCGATTATAAGTTTGACAAGAAAGATTTCAATAAAGGAGATAGAGTTTGTGTAACTGGAGTTAATAGACCTACAGTTAAAAAATACGATGGTAGTGATATCGAAATTGAGGATTTAGGTGATAACAATCAATATATCGATATTACCGAATCTGATTATGTAGCTTTTTCAGTAGAGGATATTGATAAAGCACAAGCTGACCCTGAATTTTTTAATGCTGAATTCGATGAAGCAAAATATGCATTAGCAGCAAGTGCTGATAAATTTGTTGGTAAGTTGGCAAAAGATGCTGACCCAAATATGATGAGCTCTTCTACAGATATATCAGCAGAAGTAAATCCACTTGCACCAATAGATGCAGGTAGAATCAAATTATACAAAAATGGTGTATCACAAAAGGAACCATTAGCTGCTGACTTAAATCCAGAGCATTGTGTTATATTACAAAGTAAATTAGCTTCTTTATTTACTGACAACAATGACTATATTAAGAATTCTGCATTAGGTAAATATGCAAATATTTATTTAAGAATGTCTAACAATTTATATAATGACGGAACAGATGATTATGAGATGATAAGAACAAAAAGAGCAACTGCTTTCGTAGATTGTGTAAACAAGATGGAACATGCTCCAAGAGAAAAGAAATTTGGTGAAGTTGTAAAAGGATTACATAACTATGGAGCTAAGCTAATGAGAAGAAAAGAAATGTATGTTATAAAAGTTCATTAATTTTCGAGGCCTTAGAATCGATTCTAAGGCTCATTTTTTTATTAAAGGAGGATTTATATTATGGCAGTAAAAACATTAACACCACAAAAAGGTGATTTCAATAAAATAACAGCAATTGAATTTGAAGCTGCAACAGCAGCAGCAGATGGAATGGAATTTAAACTTCCATCACGTGATATGGAAACATATATAATTGTGCAAAATACTAACGGCTCAAATGCTTATACAATTACTGTAAAAGCACCTACTACTCAAGGATATACATCAGCATCAACTGATTTAGTTAAATCTATTCCAGCAAATGGTTTTGCAATTATTAAATTAGAATCTGCTGTATATGCAGATAAAGGAATGGTTAAATTAATTCCACAAAATGTTGCAGTTAAGGCAGCCGTTATATACTAAAATTTTAAAAGGTAGAGGCCATTAATTTGGCCTTTTTATATTTTTGTAGTTTAAATTGGTAAAACAGTAATAAAAGATACTTGTTCGAGACAAGTCAAAAATTCAAGGAGGGTTTTAAAATTGGAAGAAAAAAATAAGAAATTTAAAAAATTAGGAATTTTAACTAAGTATTTTATTCATCCTAATACACATTTTTATGGTGGATATATATATGACGGAGATAATATAGAATTATGCGATGACAATGATTCTATGTACAATGAGGAAGGAAAAGAAAATTTCAAAATAAATGTAAAGCAAAGAATCGAAGATGGTATTTTATATACTGATATTAATTCAAGTAGAATATACAAGAATGGTATGAAACAAAATGATACAATTCATCAAGAACTTGAACTAAAAAAAGGACAGTTACTTGTATATGTTCAACACCAAGGTTTTGTAATTAGTGAATATAAAATGGTTACAGTTGAAGAAGCTAAAAAAATCTATGATATTTTAGGAGGTAACAAAAATGACACTGGAGCAAATAAAGGATAACGTTTTACGCATGATTGAAGAATATAATTCAAGTGCAACTGGACATACAGATGATGTTGATATAAGAAACAAAATCAATATTGTGGTTAATAGTATTATGTTCGAAATATGTGAGTTAAAACGTCTTGTAAATAGGACTAGTTTATCAGTTGAAGCAAATGAAACTATTGATTTACAAGAAGAACTTGATAATTATAGACAACTAATCAAAATAACAGGTGTAAAATTTGATATTCTAAAGAGATATGTAACGTTTCTAGAAACAGGTACAGCAATAATAACTTATTATAAAAATCCTGTTCCGATAACGAGTAATACTGACGATTCTTATGAATTTGAATTATCTGATGAATTATTTCCTATAATGGAAAACGGTATAGCTGCAAAGTTGTTAGAAAACGATGTATCTGCAAATTATGGTCAAGTATATTTGAATAAATACAGAGAAGGATTGCAGTTATTAGATACTAGAGAAGATACTGGAATAATCGAAATAGAGGGTGGTATAGATGAGTTCTAAAAATACTATAGGTTCAATAAACACCAGAATTTATAGCGATATAAGAGGTGTAGACTATTCTGATAAAGAAATAAATATAAGTAGAAGTCCAGATATGCTTAATATGTGGAGAAATTATGCTAATTTGGGAAAGTCGATTGAAACAAGACCAGAATTAGCAAAAGTAATTGAAACAAGTGAAAATGTATATGGAATATTTTTTTACAGAGTAAATAATGTGGATCATTTCATAATTCATTCTGGGACATCTCTTTATGATTATAATTTTGATACAAACACTAAAACATGTATTAAACAAAGTGGAATGAATCCAAGAAGAAGTTTTAGTTTTATCTATAACAATATACTATATATAAAAGATGGAATAAATTATCTTGAATATAATGGCCTAACAGTTAGTGAAGTTGTTGGATATGTACCAACGACATCTATATCAAAACCACCATCTGGTGGTGGAACACCACATGAGGAATATAACATTTTAACAGGAAAAAGAAAGAATAGTTTTGTCGCAGATGGTACGAGTACAATATATGATTGTGATGTCGAGACATTTTCAAGTTCTACTGTCAGAGTTTGGGTTGATGATGTTGAAGTTACTACTGGATTTACAGTAAATACAACCAATGGAACTGTTGTATTTAGTACAGCTCCGGAAGCTCCACTTTCTGATGGACATGATAATGTTATTATAGAATTTGAAAGTACAATTTCTGGTGATAGAGATATTATAAATAAGTGTACATTGCTAACTGTGTTCGATAATCGTGTATTCTTTAGTGGAAATCAAGATTATCCAAGTTCAATTTTCCCTTGTATGCTTGATAATCCAAGATATGTTACACGAGGAGATTTTTATCAAGAAGGACTTGACCTTTCTCCAGTTAAAGCAATGGTTGCAGGTAATAATAATTTATGGGTATTCAAAGAGCCTAGCCAGTCAAATACAACAGTTTTCTACCATACTCCAGTAATTGACTCAGAACAAGGTAAATGCTACCCAAGTAATCATTCAAGTATTTCAATTGGATGTGTTGCTACTGGAATAAACTTTAATGATGATATTATATTCTTTTCAGATAGGGGAATGGAAGGAATCAATGGAGATGTAACAACAGAACAAGTTTTAGCACATAGGAGCTCTTTAATAGATGCAAAACTACTAAAAGAGTCAAATTATAAAAATTTAATACTTGAAGAATGGAGAGGCTATCTACTTGTAATTGTAGGTAGTCATATTTATTTGGCTGATAGTCAAGCTATGTTTACTAATAAAACACATAATGAATATGAGTGGTTCTATTGGGAATTATCAAAATCTGTAATATGTACGGTTATAAAAGATGATGTTTTATATATTGGAACATCTGACGGTATATATTCATTAACAGATACAACGTCAAACGTTAATTCTTATATATGTACAACTAAGGATGTATGCGGATATCCTCAACTTAAGAAGAGCACAAATAAAAAAGGGTTTACGATTGATTTTACAGGAAACAGTATTGATTTATCAGTTAAAACTGACGAATCGAATTTTGAAAGCATAGGGACATTTCAAAATTCGAAGGACTATATTGTACCTGTGGTTAAAAAGAAAAAATGGAGAAACATACAGTTCAAGATTTCTTCAAGCTCGAGATTCAGTTTTTATAGATTAAATTTTGAATATTTTGTAGGTTCTTACATTAAGAGATAGGAGGTAAATAATGGCTGGCAAATATGAGGTCGATTACAATGATTCAAGACTTGTTGGTGTCAGAAATGAACAAGCTCAAAAAGAAAGCGAGATAAAAAACAGATATGATACATTAGCAAATGAATCTAAAATCTATTATGATAATCAAATAGAAAATTCAAAGAATTGGGCAAATAAACAAACTGAAATACAAAATAATAGTCTTAATCAAACGTTAAATGAAATCAATCAAACAAAGGAGCAAACGGAAAAAGATTATCTACGTGAACAAAAAGCGGCATATGCTGACTATATGAAACAGATAAATCCATATTCTGCAAGAGCAGAGGAATTAGCTGCAAATGGTTTGATAAATTCAGGTTTCAATGAAAATGAAAGAACAAATAAATATCTTGCAATGCAAAATAGATATACATCTGCAAGAGAAAGTCTTAACAAAGCTTTGATTAACGTTAACAATTCAATTATACAAGCAAGAAATGCAAACGATGCAAGAATAGCTGAAATAGCTGAAAAAGCAATGGACGAGCAATTAAGCTTAAGTTTACAAGCTTTTAATTATAGAAGTACACTTATGCAAGAAAAAGAGCAAAGAATTGCTGAAAATACTGATAGGTACAATAATCAATATCAAAATGTTTTGGCACAAATCAATCAAGAAATTGAAAATCAAAAATGGTGGGACAACTTTAATTATGAAAGAGAGCAAAGAGAAAAAGAATTTAATCTTAAGATGCAAGAGCTTGAACTACAGAAGAGAAAGGCAGAAAAAGAAATGCAATATATTACAGCACAAATTAACGCATTGAATAGTAAATCTTCAAGTTCAAGAAATTCTTCTTCAAGCAAGAAATCTGTAGAAAAATCTGGAACAGCAGCACAAAATAAATTGTATAACTCTTTATTAAGTTCTGTTTCTAAGATGTCAGGAATAAGTGGTAGAAACTTAATTGCTAGCAAATATAATTCTGGAGCAATTACTAAGGAGCAAGCTGAAAAATTGTATAGTATAGCACAAAACAGAATATAAGGAGGTTAGTATGACATTTGATGAATATTATAACAGATGGAAAAAAGGTCAAAATGGATTAGCAACATCATCTAATACTAATAATAGTTCAATTTCACAGAATCAAAACACATCTAGTCGTAGTAGTTTTGATGAATTTTATGATAAATGGAAAAAGAATCGAGAGAATCCAACAACATTTGAAACAAACAAGAAATTTACAAATACATCTAATACGAATAATAAAACGATAACATCTAATACAGGCAATAATCAGACTGCTAATTCAAGTTATAATAAAAATAAATACGGTTTAGGTAATATTGACCTTACAAATAGACCAGTTGTTAAAAATTCAGATGGTTCTATAAGTACGGTTAGATCAATGTCCTTCAACGAAGATGGAAAAGAAATATTAATACCTACAGTTGTAAATGGTAAAATTGTTTCTGATGATGAGGCAATAGCACATTATCACAAAACAGGAGAATATTTGGGAAAATTTGATACAATTGAACAGGCGAATAGTTATGCAAAGCAGTTACATGAAAATCAAGAAAAATTATATTCTACTAGCGAAAGTTCAGAGTCGGAGTTAATAAAACAGGAGCAACAAAAGAAAGCTGAGAGAGGTGCTAATGCTCACAATACTGCTTACAATAGCTTATCAGACCAAGAAAAGAAGTATTATGATTCATATATGCAGAAAACTTCTGGAGGTGCAAATTCGACTGTCGGACCTAAAAAGTCAAGTATACCAGTAAGCGAAGCGGAGAAAAAGGCTTTTCAAAAATATCAATCTGTTTATCAAAAAAACAATAATGAAAATGTTTTAATGACTAAAGAGCAATATCAAAAGTATCAAGAAGAACATCCAGAACTTGTTAAAAAACAAGCTGAGGAGGCTCAAAAGAAAGCAGAAGAGTACAAGAAGAATACTCCACTCGTTGAAAGAATTGGAAATACACTAGGAGATTGGCAAAAGACACTTACTGATAATGCAGGTAAGGCAACTTCTGATGCGGCTAAAGGTATTATCAATTTGGCAGCATGGGGAATAAAAAAGAATAAATTAGTTAGTTCAAATCCTAAAGTACAAGAATGGATAGATGAAAATAAGGAAAAATTAACAGACCCTTTGGAATCTTTTAATAGCCGAATGGATAGCCAGGATTCATTAGCATCATATGATGCTAAGAAACAAGGCGAAGTTGGAAGTTTTGTAAATGACAAAATTATGCCAACACTTGGACAATTATTACCTTCATTCCTTATGGGAACAGCAGGAGGAAAGGTTGCAAGTGGATTGACACAGTTCGCTGTTTCAGAAGGTTCATATCAAGATGATGCTAAAGCAAGAGGTATGAATGAAGATGAAACTATGGCATATTCAACAATTATGGCAGGTTTTGAAGGTTTATCAGAAGGCCTTACTTGGGGAAATGCTCAAAAGGTTGGTGCATTAACAAAAGAAAAGGTTCTTCTAAAGTCTGGTAAAACTGCAAAGGACATTGTAGGGGAACAAGCAAAAAAGCAAGCAATTAAAGAGGCTAATGCTTCAATAATAAAAAGATTTAGTCTTAATGCTTTCGAAAATGCTGTTCAAGAGGGAATTACAGAGCCAGTACAAGAATTAACTGCAAAAGGTGTTTCATTAGGTCTAACTGGTAAAGATAAATCCAATTGGGAGAACATGCTACAAAGGTCTGGAGAAAGTGCTTTTGTTGGAGCAATTGTTTCTGTACTGCTAGGTGGTTCATCTGCAGGTGTTTCATCTGCTACAGATGTTACAAGTAAGATGGTTGAAAATGCACAAAATGGAAAAGCAATAAATGAGGGAATTAGTGACAGTCAAATTGTTAGTGCATATAATGATTCAGCTAAAGTTGTAGATGCAGATAAGATAATGAATGACGCTATAACAAGACAAAATCAAAAATATAATGTTGCACTTAATGAAATAAATAATAAGCTTAATCAAGCAAACAATACGAACATTATACAAAATGATAATGTTATGGAGAAAAATATCTCAAATGATGATCTAGCATTTCAATTCGAAGAAAGCGATAATGAAAAAATAAACAATTTTAGAGCTGATATGAATAAGTACATGAACAATTCAGAGCAAGCTCATAAATTTGCAAATACTGTTGAAAGTATTATAAACAATACAAATACAAATGTAAGATTAAACGACCAATTAGAATCGAATATAAATGGAAAAATATATACAGATAATAATGGTAGTACAACTATAGAGGTAAATCCAAATTCAAGCCGTTCTGGTGAGTTTATTGTAATGCATGAATTAACACATGGAATTGGAACAGAAGAATTAAAGACACTTATAAATGATTATGCAAAAACAAACGCTGATTTTGATTCTGCATTGACGGAATTAAAGAAAACATATAAAACTAATGATGTATCTGATGAAGTTATGTGTGATATAAGTGCAAACTTGTTAGGTAATGAAGATTTTATACAAAAAATTGCAACAGAAAAGCCAAGTACATTCAGAAAAATTTATAATTCAATTAAAAGCTTTGTGAAAAAAATAACTGGTAAATATTCGCAAGAAGATTTTATCAGAGACCTTGAATTAAAATGGGAAAATGCATATCAAAAAAACAAAGATAGTATCTCAAAGAATATTGGTAATAATTCATTTTATAGTATTCAAGAAAATGAAAATGGAAAGTTTATTAAAGTTGATACAGACCAAAACATTTTCGATGGAGTACAAGAAAAAGATTATAATAAAGTTGCTAAAAAATATATACAAGAATATTTATTAGGTGATACGAAATTATCTGAAAATGAAAACGTGAATATTAACAACAAATCTGCTAAGAAATATACAAATCCAGGATATAAACAAGCAAATTTTTCAGAAAAGATGAAACTAACACCTGAATTAAAGAATGTATTAGAAATAGCACAATATGTTGATGAAACACCAGCGAATAAAGATAATGCAAAATTTAGTCATTATAAATATTATACATTTGATTTTGAACTTGGTGGAAAAATGTTTACAGGAAATATAAACATTGGAGTTGATAATAATGGTAATAATGTATTTTATGAAATAAATAAGATACATAAAAGAAGCAACCAACTAGGTACAAGCCTAGATTCAGGGGTTGCTTCTAATAATAGTATACCACAGAGCTTAGACGAAGTCAAAGAAAATATAAAAAAACAGGAATCTGAAAACAATTCAGATTCTTTTAATTTGTTGCCAAAAGACAATAAAGGTAGAACACTTACACAAAATCAACAAAAATATTTTCAGGATAGTAAAGTTAGAGATGAAGATGGAAATTTATTAACGATGTATCATAGTACGGATGCAGACTTTAATACATTTACATACGATAATATGGGAAAAACAGGTTTAGCATATGGTCAAGGTTTCTATTTTACAGATAGTGAACAAGCAAAAAACGCATATGGTAAAAACACAAAAACAGTATATTTAAACATCGAAAAACCTATGCAAATAGGTGAAAGAACAATGACTAAATCCGAATATCAAAAGTTAGTTGAAGCTGTTAATGAAAAAACTAATGGTCAAGTTGAAGCAGATTACGGCAGTATACAAGATGCTGTTCAAGATTATGACTATGGCGGAGATGACATTGATTTAGTTAATGGTCTAAAAAATGAATCTGGATTATCAAATAATGAATTTTATAAATTATTGAGAGAAACTTTGGGATATGATGGTATAAAGGCTAATAACGTGTCAAATGGACAAGATGGAAATTATTGGATTGCATTCAATTCTGACCAAATCAAAAACATAGATAATACGAGTCCAACAAGTAATCCTGATATCAGATATTCACGTAATTCCAATACATGGTACGATTGGTTAGATTCGCATTTCAAACCTAGTAAAAATGTAACGAACTTTAAAGACATACAACAGAAAATTCAAGAAAAGGTAGCTGAGGCAAAGAAAAGTGAAAAGAAGATTGCACCAATCAATGATAATATGCGTACATCAATCAAGACAAAAATGAAAGAAAATTTTGATATTGATTTAAGTCCAGATGACATTAGTAATATTTCAAATAAAATATTGGCAAATCCAACAGAAGAAGGTGTATTAAAAGCACTTGATGATTATCGAGATATTGAAATTGAAGATGATAGTGGAATTGATATGGATGTTGTTAGAGAGTTAAAGAATACTATTCGAAATACGAAACTAGATGTAAGCAGTATTAAAAATAGTATTACAGATTACAATGACATGAGAAAAAGAAACTTTGGTAAATTAAGGCTTGGAAATGACGGACTAAAAGTCGATTCTTTCTATCAAGAACTTTCAGAAAGTTATCCAGAGTATTTTGATAAAGATGTAACAAACGTTGAAGATGAGCTTAACTATTTATCAGATTTTGTTAATACAGATTTTTCAAATACAATTGAATATTCGCTTACAGATGACGATATTAAGGGAACGGGAATTGTTGACGATTTACTTAAGTATACAAAAAATGAAAGCCGTAATAATGAAATAAATAATGATTATACTGTAATAAATGAAAATGCAGCTACTTCAAAGGAAACCTTGGAAGGTCTAGATATTGAAAAGATTGTTCCAGATAGACAAGATGTAATAAAAAAGAATAGACAGCTTGCGGAAGGAATGATTGGCAATATAAAAAATTGGAAAGATAAGTCATCTGGTTTTAAATATCAAACCGAAACAATGGAAAGAAATATGTATGATATTATAAAAGATAAAGATGAAGCTAAAAAGATGATTGATACATATTTTACACCAATTCATAAAAATGAGGCTGAAAAGAATAGATTTATCAATAGCTATAACGATAAGATAAAAGAATTAAAACTAACAAATAAAGAAGCAGAAGCGGTACAGTTCTTAGGTGAGAAAAAATACAATCCAGAATTCGACCCACAAAAGAAAGATGCTGATAGAATTCAGTCATACATTGATAAAAAACAAATCAATATGAATAAGGTTGATAATGCAATAGAATTTTTCAGAAAAACATATGACCAATTATATGACAGAGTAAATGAAGTATTAAAAAACAATGGTTATAAAGAAATTCCATATAGAAAAGGATATTTCCCACATTTTCAAGAATACAAGGCTAATACAGTTGGAGGCAAGCTTCTAACACAATTAGGAATAAACATTGATGCTCGTTCACTTCCAACAGATATAGCGGGTATTACTGAAAACTTTGTTCCAGGTAGGACTTGGAATAGTAGCTCTTTACAAAGAAAAGGAAATAGAACTGAATATAACGTATTGAAAGGTTTTGATACATACATTAAACAGGCAGGAGACAACATATTCCATACAGATGACATTCAAAGATTAAGAGGTCTTGAGAACGAAATACGTTATGAATATAGTGATAAAAGTTTAAGAGATAAAATTGATGAAATTGAATCAAGTGAAATGCTTGATAGTGATGAAAAACAAACAATGATTGACACAGTTGTAGATGAACATCACGAAAGAACTGCAAATCCAATGCCTAATTTGGTTATCCAATTAAGAGAATATACGAATTTATTAGCAAACAAGAAAAGTCAATTTGACCGTAATTCGGAATCGTTCTTTGCAAGAAAAATGTATTCAACAGTTGATGCAATCGAAAAAAGGTTTGGTGCCAACTCTGTTGGTTTAAATATTTCTTCTGCACTTACGAACTTTATTCCGATAACACAAGCAAGTTCAGAGATTAACAGTATAAATATGACTAAAGCATTAGCAGCAACTATTAAGTCTGAAATTAGAGACGATGGATTTGTTAACAAATCAACATTTCTAACGAATAGATTAAAACAGTCAGATAAGCTTTATAAAACTAAATTAGAAAAGATATCTGATAAAGCCAATATCTTATTTGATGGTATAGATAGTTTTACATCAAATGTTATTGTAAGAGGAAAATATTATCAAAACCTTTCGAAAGGAATGAGTGAGCAAGCTGCAATTGATAATGCAGATAGTTTTGCAGCAAATGTTATGGCGGATCGTTCAAAAGGTGCTACACCTACTTTTTTTCAACACAGAAATCCAATTGCAAAGGTATTTTCACAATTCCAGTTAGAGGTCAATAATCAATATAGATTCATGCTTAAAGATTTACCCAGAGATATGAAAAAAGAAGGTTTCATGAAACTTGGAATGGCTTTCTTTAAAATGTTTGTAGGTGCATATTTATACAATCAATTAAGTGAGAAATTTACAGGAAGAAAAAGTGCATTCAGTCCTATAGATATTGTTAAAGATGCGATTAAAACTTCAACAAATCCTAATATGGGCACATTTGAAAAAGTTTCTACTATAAGTAAAGATGTTGCAGATGAATTACCATTTATTGGAGGGTTTCTTGGAGGTGGTAGACTTCCAGTAAGTGGAGCATTACCGAGTGTTAGTACTTTAACTGAAGCTGGAATAGGTCTATCAACTGGTGAAATGGATTCTGATACTGCTTTGAAAAAGATTGGTAATGAACTAAAAAAACCTGCTGCGTATTTGTTACCTCCAATGGGTGGTGGACAAATTAAAAAAACGATTGAAGGTTTGTCAATGTACAGTAGCGACAAGCCTGTTGCAGGTAGTTATACAGATACTGGAAATTTAAGGTTTACTGCTGATACTAGTACATGGGGAAAAATCAAAGCCGGCATTTTCGGACAATATTCAAGTGATTCAGCAAATGAATATATAGATAGCGGATTTAAATCAATTGATAAAAAACATATAGATGAACTAAAGAAATTAGAAATGAATTCTACTGAATATAGAGAATATCAAGGTGATTTAAAAGAGGCTAAAAAAGTAAAAGATGATAATGGATACCAAAAATATTTTGATGACAAAGGAAATGCTTATTGGTACGATGAAAAAAACAAAGTAGTATATAATTCTGACTATAAGAAAACTACGAAGTCTATTCAAAACCTTGAAAAAGCAACTCAAAACTTAAGTGTTTATGAATATATCAACAATCTTGATGTTTCTAAAAATAAAAAGAATATTATGCTTAATAATGCAATAAAAAATAAAAGTTCTGGCAATACAGATTATAGTAAATATGATTCGTATGCCGAATTTGATTACTCATACAAGTATCCTGAAAAGTATGCAACAATTAAGGCTATGTTTGATTTCAAAGATTATAGTAATTATTCAAAAGAAATCAAACAACTTAAGAAAGAATATCAATATGGTGATACTAAAGAAAGAAAAGCTGCGATTTTTGATTATATTGATAGTCTAGATATTGATGAGGAACAAAAACTATTTCTATTTGAAGATGCAGGATATAGTATCAAAAATTATAGAAATTAATTAACGGAGGAAACTATGGGGAGTAAACAAGATAGTAATGGGCCAAGAACTGCCCAAGATATAATGCGAAGATTTAAAGAATTTGTTGAAATAAGGGCAAATACAGAAAGCAATTCAAAAGCACTAAATAAAATCAATAGTGAACTTAATAATATAGTTAAATCAATTGTATTTAATTTATCAGATGTAATAGAAAGCCAGAGCAGTATAATGCTCTGGTTTTATTCTGGTACTCCTACGACAGAAAACGTTCCCTATATAAACTGGGAAACACCATCTGAGCATGAAGGAGATTTGTATTATGACCAATCTACTGGAAAGGTATATAAGTTTTATGAAAGTAAATTATGGGAAGAGCAGATTTCAACTGATTTGGTACAAGCCATGGCGTTGACAAATGCAAAATCTGATACTTCTGAGGACCATCAAAGGACAGTTTACACATCTACTCCGTCTGTTCCCTATGATAATGGAGATTGGTGGATTGCAAATGATGGTTCACTTAAAATGTGTCAAATTTCTAAAACTAGTCAACAAGAATTTGAAGAATCAGATTGGATTAATGCGGATGATTATACCGATTCAATAGCTAAAAAGCTTGATGACATAATTGAAGTCTTTAAAGGAAGTATTGTTAAGATTTCAGACAATTATGCTTCCTTTAAAGATTTGGCCACTGGTGGAGAAACAATAATAGATGGTAGTAATATTAAAACAGGAACTATTGATGCAAGCCTTGTTACAATTGAAAACGATAAAGTAATTATAAATACAAATGGAATCTTTTTAGGGAATGGTGCAAAGATTTTAGGAGCTGATGGTTTAAAAACAAGTCTGCTATATTCTAACAAAGGTCATGTAGGGTATGAATGGAATTGGCAAAATGACGAAGGTAAAACAAAAGGCTTATTTATTGATGCAATTATTCCAAGTGGATTTACAATTACAAAGTCGTATATAAAAATTCTACATTCTCCAGCTTATTGGAGTTACTGGAATAATTCATCATCACGAACAGAAGAAATATGGGGATATTCAAGAAATATTAAGTTATATAAGTGTACTAATATGGGGACTAGGTTGATATGTGCTGATTATGGAGGTGAAATTTGGGACGAAGATGATTCATCGCAATATACAGAGATACCATCTGCATTTGGAAGTGATGGATTTACTGCATCTGAACCATCAAATGTTTCACATAATCTTGAACAAGCTGAATCTATAGATTTAAGTTCGCATTTATCTGTTGGACTTAATCGATTAAAAATTCAGAGCTCAAATAGTGTACCAATAAGAGTTGGAAATTGTGCAGCAAATACAGGTGGAATGCAAATGTTACTTGTTATTGAAGGGTATTTCCCATATCAACCATTAAGTAATAATAACAACAATAACGAAAACAATGGAAATAACGAGAATAACGGGAACAACGAAAATAACAATAATAACGAAAATATTGAAACTGATGAGGAAAAAGCAATCAGACTTGCAAGAGCATATGTTGCAGAAGAAGATGGAGTGTCATTGATACTTGAGGGATATACTTTTTCCATAGGTGCTTCATATTCAGATTATGGAATTTATGTTGTTAACGTTACATATCCTAACAGTTCAACTGATATGTTGACAGTTAATATTGCAACAGAAGAAGTTGGACGTGGATAAAAAAATAAGGAGGTTTATATTATGGATGTAAAAAGATTAAATTTATCAGCAGGAGTTGTTACTAATTTTGATTTTAACAAAGAGAATGCTCGATTTTTAGTTAAGAATTTAAGCGATTCTGATATTTTAGTATGTATGGGAGATTTTGATGTATCAAAATCAATAAAAATATGTTCAGATTGGTTTGAAATTGTTAGTGACAGAACCAATGAAGATTCAGGAGTTAGATTTGAAAAATCATATAATAAATTGACAATTAAATCAGAGAGTGGAGGGGAGGTGGAAGTTAGATGTCTGTAGACTATCCAATTTGTGGTAAATTAAAAATAAATAATGGTGATATTGATACAGGACATACATATGGAATACGTAGAAAAATAAATGATAATAGTTCATCAGAGTGGGAAAGAACCCAAGATGCAGTTGGCAAAACCGCAGCTGCAAAAATTGCAACAGATACAATTCCAACAAATGATTTCGATAAATGTTATCCGTGGTCGCAGATGAAAGTATGTAACATCAATAATGAAGTATATACATTCGATGAAGAGCCTGGATTTTCGCGTGACGGCTCAAATGGAAATGTATTTGTACATATTCCTAAATTTTGGTTCAAAAGATGGATAAGTACAGATGAAGATGAAAATACATACGATAATATTGAAATTGCTGACTATCCAAGAAGCGGATTTATTGAAATGAATATTACTGACCCAGGTGCTTACAATACTAGCATAAATAATGGTAAAGCAGAATCGGTAAGCGGTAAAGTACCAAAATATAACTATAATAAAGCTAATTTCAGAAATAATGCGGAGGCCGTAGGAGAGAAATATTGTTTATTGGATGCCAAAACTATTTTTGTTATACAAATGTTGTTTTTGGTTGAATATGCAAATTCAGATTCACAAGTAATGCTAGGACAAGGTATTGTTAATTACTCAAAGGCAACATCTATTATGGCTGAGAGCAATACAAATAGAATTATTGTTTCATCAGCTGGTACCGGTTTATACGTTGGTAAGACAGTTTGTATTGGTGCAAGTGGAGACTGGAATAGTAATGTTGCTGCAGATAGACAAATAACAGCAATAGAAGATTATGATGATGGAACAATAACTGGAAAGGCAATTACATTTAGCGGAGACCCAGTTAATATTTCTACAGGTAATGTTATATGGGGAAGTGCTCAAATTAGTGGTGATTTAGACGATTTAGGATACCATTCTGGATGTAAAGTCAATGACGGATTCCATTCTGTTATGTATAGAAATATTGAAAATATCTTTGGTAATTTGTGGCAACATGTGGACGGATTGAACATTAAAGATTATCAAGCATATATCTGTGATGATCCTACTCAATATGCAAATGATAAATTTACAGCACCATATGAGGCAATAGGGTATGTCAACGCAAATACAAACGATAGATACATTAAAGAAATGGGATTTGATGAAGATAATCCAGAGGTAATGTTACCTACAGAAGTTGGAGGTAGTTCATCTACATACTATTGTGATAACTACTGGTGTGGAGCAGGCAACAAAATTGCGT
>AUXO013541580.1_pt1 | contig 18846 bp, 17 predicted proteins | sample 768731 | NCBI WGS metagenome assembly AUXO01 (sample SAMN02715735, study PRJNA202380) | gut metagenome | biome: sheep rumen | host: Ovis aries | place: New Zealand: Palmerston North
TGCCATCTGCTGAGCCATCTGTTCTAATTCATTCATACGAGATTCAAGAGTAGCGATATCGTTAGCATCTAAGGCTTTCTTTAATTCATCTCTTAATGATTCAGCCTGTTTCTTCTGATCAGCTGAGATCTTATCGCCCTGTTCTCTTAAGGCTTTATCGATTTCGTTGATCATCTGTTCAGCTTTGTTCTTTGTTTCGATATCTTTCTTCATCTTTTCATCTTCCGCTTTGTTCGCTTCTGCTTCTTTAACCATACGGTCGATTTCTTCATCACTTAAACCAGTAGAGTTCTGGATCGTAATAGACTGTTCCTTGTTAGTCTTCATATCCTTTGCTTTAACATTAACGATACCGTTAACATCGATATTGAAAGTAACCTGGATCTGAGGAACACCACGAGGTGCAGGTTCGATACCGTCTAATTTGAATAAGCCTAACTGCTTATTGTCTTTAGCCATTGAACGTTCACCCTGTAAAACGTTGATATCAACAGCTGGCTGGTTATCCGCAGCGGTAGAGAAGATCTGTGATTTTTCTGTAGGGATAGTTGTATTACGAGGGATTAAGACCGTCATAACACCACCCATTGTTTCAATACCTAATGATAATGGAGTGACATCAAGTAATAAGACATCTTTAACATCACCAGCGATGACACCACCCTGGATCGCAGCACCCATAGAAACAACTTCATCAGGGTTGACAGATTTGTTAGGTTCCTTACCTAATAATCTCTTAACAGATTCCTGAACGGCAGGAATACGTGTAGAACCACCGACTAATAAGACTTCATCAATATCGCTAGCGCTCATACCAGCATCGCTTAAAGCCTGACGTACAGGTGTTTCTGTCATCTGTACTAAGTCGCTTGTTAATTCATCAAATTTTGCTCTTGTTAAAGTCATATCTAAATGGACAGGACCATTCGCACCAGCAGAGATGAATGGTAATGAGATCTGAGTCTGCATCATACCAGATAAGTCTTTCTTAGCTTTTTCAGCGGCATCTTTCACACGCTGCATAGCCATCTTATCATTTGATAAGTCGATGCCCTGTTCTTTCTTGAATTCAGAAACCATCCAGTCCATAACTTTCTTATCGAAGTCATCGCCGCCTAAGTGGTTGTTACCAGCCGTAGCTAATACTTCGAAAGTACCATCAGCTAAGTCCAGGATAGAAACATCGAATGTCCCACCACCTAAGTCGTATACTAAAACTTTCTGTTCTTTTTCAATTTTATCAATACCGAATGCTAAAGCGGCAGCGGTAGGTTCGTTGATGATACGTTTAACATCCAAGCCAGCGATCTTACCAGCATCTTTAGTTGCCTGACGCTGTGCATCATTGAAGTAAGCAGGAACAGTAATAACTGCTTCGGTTACTTTTTCACCTAAGTAAGCTTCAGCAGTAGCCTTTAAGTTCTGTAAGATCATTGCTGAAATTTCTTCTGGTGTATATTCTTTACCATTAACTTTTGCTTTATAATCTGTACCCATATGTCTCTTGATTGAAGAAACAGTATCTGGGTTTGTGACCGCCTGACGTTTTGCTGCTTCACCAACAATGATTTCACCATTCTTGAAAGCAACAACCGAAGGTGTTGTTCTCATCCCTTCTGGGTTAGCGATAACTTTTGCTTCACCGTTTTCCATAACGGACACACATGAATTTGTTGTCCCTAAATCAATACCAATAATTTTGCTCATAGTTTATTTCCTCCTATTCACTCACTTTGACAAGTGTTGCTCTAATGACACGATCTTTTAACATATAACCTTTTTGTAATTCTTCAGTGATTTTGTTTGGTTCCATCCCATCCACTTTTTCAGTCATAATGGCCTGATGCAAGTTAGGATCGAAATCATCACCGACTTTGGCTTCAATGGCTTTCACACCATTTTTTTCTAAGATATTCATGAGCTGGTCATGAATCATCTGATATCCTTTAAGGAAATTCTTCAGACTTTCATCATTGGCTTCAGAAGCTAATGAACGTTCGAAGTTGTCCACTACCGGTAACAGATCTTCAATAAAGTTTTGCATCATAAATTTCTTTGTGTTATCGAATTCCTTTGTCAAACGTTTCTGGGTATTCTGCATATCCGCAAAGACTTTATAGTATTCTGTCTTCCATTTGTTGGCTTCTTCTTTCAGGTCTGCAATTTCCTGATCTTGATCTGCTTTTTTCTCTTCTTGTGGTTTTTCTTCTTTTTCTGGAGAAGCTTCAGGCTGCTTAGTCTCTTCTTTTACATCTTTTGTTTCTTCCTGAACTTCATCATTTTTCTTTTCTTCTGCCATATTTTCACCTCTCATCATTTTCTTCGTCGCCGTATTCATCCTGAATCAGCTTTTCAATATTGTCACTTACGTACTCTACTAAGGATACGACCTTCTCGTAAGGCATACGGGTTGGCCCGATCACCGAAATAGAGCCTTTAGATTCCTTACCAGTATCAAACGATGCTGATATAACGGAAACATCATCCATATCTTCGAATGGTGTTTCACTGCCAATTCTCACGGTGACACCATCTTCGCTATCACTCGATGGCTCAAGCATCTTCCAGCGAGATGAATTTTCAAAAGCTGTCACCAGCTTACGAAGTTTATTGACATCATTGTATTCTGGCTGATAAAGTATATTATCTTTACCAGAGAAGTACACATTCTGTTTGGCAAACTTCATAAAAGCTTCCAGGAAGGCATTAAAGAGCACTTCATGTTCTTTTACCTTAACATTAAGAATAGGCTTGACATCATTTTCCAGTTTTTCAACGACATCATCAATCGGGGTGCCCGTCATTGTATCGTTGATCACACCAACACAAGCATTGAGGTCATCCATCATCGCTTCATCCTTAATCTGGAAAGTACGATTTTCGACATGTCCTTTATCGGTCACGATAATGGCAGTGGCACTATGGGCGCCTAGCGGCACTAATGTAATGTTTTGAAAACGTTCAAAGCTCGCATTGTTGCCTAAGGCTACCGTTGTCAAATTCGTTAACTGAGAAATCATTTCGCAGCACTGCTCAATAATTTCGCTTAACGATCGGTTGGTGTTCGCAAACAATGTAGAGACCTGATTTTTGACTTCGTCATCTACATTCGGCTGTAGTAATGTCTCGACATAGAAATGATAGCCTTTCTTGCTTGGCACACGCCCGCTTGAGGTATGCGTCTTATCAAGAAAGCCCTGTTTTTCCAAGGTGCTCATTTCATTACGAATCGTTGCACTTGAATAAGGAAGCTTGTATTTCGTCATCAACAGTTTACTGCCGACCGGTTCACCCGTCTGGATATACTCTTCGACGATGTATTTAAAAATCAGTAATTGTCGGGCTGTAAGCATATCGATTCCTCCTTTAGCACTCTTCTTCTTCAATTGCTAACTCCATTATACACACATTTTTAGCAGTGTCAATAATTAAGTGCTAAACTTTAACTCTTTTTCTTTTCGTTTCACGAAAAGAAAAAAATACCCGTAAAAACAGGTATTAATCGAGAAAGTCGATCAGAATGCTGTTGAGATAGCGCAGTGACTTCGGGGTTGTTTTTAAATGATTATCATCAATCACTAAATTGCCTAAAGAGAGATGTTTCTTTAACGGCTCCTGATAGACCTCCTGTACGCGTTTGCCATAACGCCGGGTGAACTCCGTCAAATCTAAACCTTCCACTAAACGCAGTGACATCATCAGATGATTGAACATCGTATCTTCTTTACTCAGTTTTGTGACATGGGTAATATCTTCGCCATGAAGGTATTTCAGTAAAGCGCGGCTATGATCAATCATGCAGTCATCAATCTTACTGCTCGCCCCCGCGCCAATGCCATAATAGTTATCATAATGCCAGTACACTTTATTATGCATGGATTCATGGTTTCCTAAAGCATAGTTAGAGACTTCATACTGATGATAGCCAAGCAGCTCTAAATGATGATGTATCTGTGTCTCCATCGCATCATCAAGATCTTCATCAATGCCTTGATAGGACGTATGACTTAATTTCGTCCCCGCTTCAAGAATCAGATCATAATAAGAAAGATGCGTAATTGGTAAGGTATCGATGACCGCTAAATCTTTTTTCAGATCAGCGAGCGTCTGTCCTGGTAAGCCATACATCATATCAATCGATAATGAAGGGATATAATCTTGGGCCATCTTTAAAACATCAATCACCATCTGTTGATGATGATGACGTTCAATCGCCTTAATTAAATGAGGCTGAAAACTCTGCACGCCAAGAGAAAGACGATTAACCCCATAGCGAGCAAGCAGCTGCAGTTTCTCTAACGTGACGGATTCAGGATTAGCTTCCATCGTATATTCTAACGTATGCGCATCACAAAATGGCGCTAAAATGTGCATTAAACGCGCTAACTGCGCTAAAGATAAGCTCGAAGGCGTCCCGCCGCCAATATAAATTGTCGTCATCGTCCCTTTTATCGTTTGCGCCTCTTTTTCTAACGCCGTCAAATAATCATCGACCATCTTCTCATTATAAAAAACTTTACAAAAATCACAGTAACTGCAGATGCTGTCACAAAACGGAATATGGACATATAAAGCGCTAGTCGTTTTCAACATGATACTCCTTCGCTAGGCCGCCTAATGAGGTTTCTTTATAGGCATCATTTAAATCTTTACCGGTTGCTTTTAAAACCCGCACCGCCTGATCAAAAGAAATCTTATTCTTTCTTAAATAGCCCAGCTCTCCCGCTAACAAGCCGGCATCCATCGCGCGCAGGGCTGCATAAGCATTACGTTCAATGCAAGGGATCTGCACATAACCGCCCACCGGATCACAGGTCAGGCCAAAATTATGTTCTAAGCCCATTTCAGCTGCATAGGCAATCAAATTGTTATTGAGTTCATGTATCCAGGCGACCATTGCTGAAGCCATCGCACAAGCCGTACCGATTTCTGCCTGGCAGCCGCCATCCGCGCCGGAAATAGTCGCATTATATTTAACACAGTTGCCGAAAAGGCCGCCGATCGCTAACGCTTCAACAAGATCCTGCTTGCTCATATGCAAGTTATGATAAGCATGATAAAGAACTGCTGGAACAACCCCGCTTGCTCCGCATGTTGGCGCGGTGACAATGCGATGACCATCCGCATTTTCTTCCGCAACTGCATAAGCATAAGAGGCAATCATCAGACGGGAGCGACGCATTGGCGTATGGATATTCAATGCCTGATGATACATGTCATTGGCCACTTTCTTCATCTTTAATCGTCCCTGAATAACCCCTTCTGCTTTTAATCCAGCATCCACGCTCGCTAACATTGTCTCTAAAATCATCATCAGATACTCTTCAATATCATCTTCTTCATAACGTTTAACATAATCATAAAGCGATAAAGCATTATGTTCACAGAAAGTGAGAATCTCTTCCATACTGTTATGCGGGTAATATTCTTTAAGACCGCGTTCAAATTCTCCTTTAAAAAGGATGGCACCCCCGCCAATCGAATACGCTTCAATACTGTTAAGCAGTTTGTCATCCTGATACACATTAACAATCATGCCATTGGGATGATAGGGCAAACGATCCGCATTAAAGGTAAAGGTGCAAGGCCTCGGGGCAAAGGTATCACGCATGACTTTGTCAGTAAGATGCCCTTTCCCCGTTAAGGCTAATGACCCATGTAAAGCGACTTCAAAACGTGTCGCTTCGGGATATTCTTTACGAATACGCTTAGCAATTTTCTGTGGTCCTAGCGTATGTGATGAGGATGGACCAATCCCCACTTTATATAATTCTTTCAATGAATGCATAGCATCACCCCATATGTAATAAAAATAATTCTAAGCCGCGCTGTTTATCAATCAAACCCGTTTTGATTTTCACGTCTAACTGTGAGAGTTCATTGAGTTTGGCAAGAAGCTCATTGATTTCAAACTTCTCACCATTTTTCCGAATAGGATAAATGGCACGCGGATTAATGCCGGTCATCTTGGCAATTTCACGATCGTTATAACCTTTACGAGACAGTAATTTGACTTCATAAAGATGACGCAGCGACGTCGCAATTAAAGCGATCAAAGCAATCGGTTCATGATTAGTGACCATCAGGTCCTTATAAATGCCCATTGTCTTGGCCATATCATGGGCTAAGATGGCATTAGTTAAGGCAAAAACATTTTCTTCTAATGGCGCCGCTACTAAGGCATCGACATCTTCCATGCGAATATGCTGTGTGTATAATGTCAACTTTTCAACCTGATGAGAAATTTCAAACAGATTATCGCCTGTCCGGCTTAATAAGAGATTGAGGGCATCATTATCAATTTTAGAGCCTTTTTGCATAATCATTTCCCGCGTTACTTTATAAACGGAATGACTATCCATCTTTTCCATTTGAAATACCTGGGCATGTTTACGTAAACTTTTCATGACTTTCCGACGTTCATCAAAAGTACCTTCGTGAAAGATGACAAGAATACTAGTTGGATTATCCTGTTCAATATAATCCATAAAAGCTTTTAAGTCCTGTTCACTGACCTCTTTTTGTTTACTCGAGGTGAGAAACAGCGGATGAGTAATAACAACCATTTTATAATCCGTTAAAAACGGTAAGGTTCTTAAATCCTCTAGAATCATACTCATACTATTTTCACTTGGATCATAGACACTATAGTTCATGTCATCGGTTGAGCAGTGATAACGCTCTTTGAGCTCTTTGAGCTTATCATCCATTAATAAACGTTCATCACCATAGATCACAAAATTCATCTGGCCACCTCCATTAAAAGTATTCTATCACAATTATCGACTTTCTCAATTCTTTAATGTGAGCTTGAAAACCCACAGGGCATTCATCGTATAAGGTTCACTATCTAAGCCATAGACATCCTCTAAATGATAAGTACTCTGCAGACGATCAGCATCATTCCCCTTTAAACTAACCATTAACTCATGGGGTGAAATCGTAATAATGTAAAGGTGAGGAATGCGGGCCGTAAAAAAGGCTTGTGATAAAGCGCTCGATAACGGTTTATCAATCAAATTGACAACCGCACTAGCGAAATGATGACGACTGATGACAATGCCAATGCGGGCATCAACACGGCCATATAAGAACTTCTTATGCGTCAGCTGATGCTTTTGAGCATAGTCTTTCATATCCCGATACATCGCTTCATTTTCATTGAGGGCGATGACCTCCTGTGACAAAGCCATATTAAGCAAAAAACCACATCCTATTGTTAATATCTGATCGTCTTCATCAAGCAGACTGATCATCAGATCAAGGAGGTGTCCCAAGGTTTCCTGATTGGTATAAATATAGTTTAACGGAGAGATCTGATAGGTTTTTCCCTGATAGAAAAACGGATAATGCGCATCGCCATAAATACATGTATAGGTCATGATTCCCATCCGCTTATGCATTTGGTAAAGACTGTTGATGGATGTTTTCTTTAATTCGATCACTAGCTGGGGATCAATACCATGATGACCGCAATCAATAAAGACAATAATCGCTTCACCAATCACTTTAAACATCACCGTTTCAACTGTCTTGATCATATAGTTATTGAGAATCTTTTCGATCATCACGATAGCCGTATTCATTTTTCCATCATTAAGGACACAAGAACGCATAAAACTGCAGCTTTGTTTGTGATGATCACCAATATAGTATTCCTGATCAAAAGAAACCGGAGCTTTGAGATACTTCTTATAATGGGTCAATGTATGCACTGGCAGCAGTTCATGCACCACTTCATCACCATAGGCAAATGAAGAATATTTCATAATAGAGCGCTGCGCTTCATGACGTTTCAGACGTAATGAGGCTTCATAATCCATATACTGCAGCTGGCAGCGATCACATAAATCACATTGGTAACAGGCTGGGGTCATACGATCAGGGCTGGCCTGAAGAACTTTTGAAACAATCGCATAAATACGGCTGCGACTTTCTTTCATAATACTGATTTCGACTCTTTCACCCGGTAAAACATTTTTTAAATAACACATTTTACGAAAGACATGGGTATAAGCCTGACCACGATGGTTAATCGCTTCAACCTCTACTTCCACATTTCGCGCTAAGAAGCGTTTCATATAGAGACGATGCGTCACAAACATGCCAAAGTAAAACATTTTGGCGGACCAATCTAAGATAAACAAAACCATCACAATACTCGCTAAAGGACCGTAGACGTTAGAGAAATTCGCTCTTTGTAAATAGAAGTCTAAAAAACTCATCAGTAAGTATTCGCCGATTGTAGCAACTAAAGCGCCCCTAAAAGCTTCTCGAAAAAAGATATGGGCACGAGGAATCATCCGGTAAAGAAGCGTAAAAAACAAGGTCACCATCATAAATAAGAGGAAAGCCCGGAAGATCATAATACCATAAAAGACATGAAAAATGCGGGCAATCGGACCAATCGCTAAAACGATAATCAGACTGATCGCTGAAAGCAGAATGAAGATGGTAATGCGAATGGTGTAAAGATAATAGTGAAAAACACCTTCTTTGGTCAGTTCATCCAATGGGAAAAGTTTCTTGGTCATGGTATAAATCGCCCCAATTCCACGGGAGACGGCATACACCGAGAAAGCTAAAATCATGATCGTCGACAAACTGATCGTTTTATTGGTTAATACTTTACTTAACATTTTGGCATACTTGGGCATCAAGAAACGCTCTAAAATATCCTGCAGAGTCGCTAAATCGATATGAAAAAGCGTCGAAGCTAAAGCGATGATCGTCAGCGCTGGAACACTTAAAATAATAATATAAAACGCTAACGCCGCACTGCTGTAAGCAGGAAAGCTCTCGGAAAATTCACTAAAAAAGGTCAATGCTTTTTTCATGCTGTCACGCGGATGTAAGAAGATATAAATAAGTTTTTTCAGATCCTGTGAGATCTGCTCTTTTGTTGTTATTTGTGGCATATTGATCACTTCCTACAATCAGTATACCATATCAAATGTAAGCCCTTTATCAAATTGCTCCTTTGCGCCAAAAAAGACCATTCATACGACAACGTCATTAAGTTAAGATCACATAATTCATATACGATCTTTTCTTGTTTATGTTAAACTTAACATAATTTTATACCCAAAAAGAAGGCCTAAGCCTCCTCTTCAGGATATTTCATATGCCACTCTTCGCGCGCATAAGTCATAATTTTCATCACATCACGAGTATAATCCAAATGCATATCATAACCTTCATCAATAGCCTTTTCCATATCCTGCACTTCATAGACTAAGGCATCATTAGTATCGCCCGCTTCAATGACTTCCTGATGTCCATCATTAGTATAAGTAATGACCGCTTTTTCTCCGCGAGGGTATTCATACACTTCAATATAGCCCTGATCAAAAGCGATTGTGCCACGTTTTGGCTGTTTGGCATGTAAAGATAAAATAACCGTCGCCATTTCTTCCTCTTTATTTTGCAGTAATAAACTAGCCATTTCATCTACACCAGTTGGCGCGAATTTCACTTGCGTCTGAATATGAGTTGGTGTTGAACTCATAAAGAAACGCACAAAGGATAAGGCATAAACCCCAATATCCAGCATTGCCCCACCTGCTAGTTCACGGGAGAAGAAACGGTTTTTCATGTTGTAATCCTTATAAGAGCCAAAGTTCATCTGAATCAGACGTAAAGGACCTAAACGACCACTAGCGACAATCTCATGCAGCTTTTTATAAAGCGGCATATGAAAGAGTGTCATCGCTTCCGCTAAAACGACATGATTATCCTCAGCCAAAGCAATCGCCTCATCTAATTCATCACTATTTAAGGTAATAGATTTTTCACACAGAACATGTTTACCGGCTTTTAAAGCTTTACGTAAATACTGAATATGCGTGTTATGCGGGGTTGAAATATAAATGACGTCGACGTTTGGATCGGTGAAGACTTCATCAATCTCTTTGTATACTTTTTCAATGCCATATTCTTTGGCGAACGCAACGCCTTTTTCATATGTGCGATTGGCAACACTATAAAGGTTGCCCCCTTGTTTCTGCAGAGCCTTTGCTAACTGATGACCGATCACCCCGGTTCCAATCGTTGCCCAATTGTATTTTACTGCCATAACGATACCTCCTGTTACTTTATTTCGTACTTTTATTCTATCACGTTATTATGTTACGTCAATAGTGAAAATAACGAAAATAAAAATTGTGAGTTGCCCCACAATTATAATTTCTCATCAGCCATTAAGTTTTCGCATTTCGAGAGATAGTCATAGCTTTTCTCATTACCGACCGTCAAAAAGAGATAAAGCACTTCGATAATTGTCATCGCGGATACGCGAGAAAAATAGAATTCATTAAGAAATAGTTTTTCTCTAGTGGCTGACTGTAAGTGATAATCCGCCAGCGAGGCAATCGTTGACTGAGGATTATTCGTAATAGCTATCACCTTAGCCCCGCCTTCACGCGCATTGTGAATCATTTTCACGACGTCTTTCGATTCGCCTGTATTGGAAATCGCAATCATCACGTCCTGAGGTGTTAACGTCATCGAAAAAGCCAGCTGCGTTTCCCAGATTGTCCCCGCCATAGCGCGTAAGCCAATCTCATTAAACATATACTGCGCATTGATCGCCACCGGAATGGTATTGCCCACTGCAACAATCTGAATCATCGCCGCTTTGCTTAATAAAGCAACCACTTCTTTTAGCTGCTTTTCATCGAGCAAAGATAATGTGGCTTTGATTTCATTCATTTTATTTGCCTGAATATTAGCGATTGATGTATGGACATCCTCTAAGGAAATTGTCGAAGAGACCTGCACATCTTCGCCTAAAACTACATCACGCGCTAACACAACTTTAAACTGATGAAAACTTTCCACACTGCATTTTTTGACGAAACGGCTGATCGTCGCTACACTCGTCTCACAGGCTTTCGCTAATTCGCTGTTATTCATATTGACCACATCATGTGCATGGGCGATGACATAATCAGCCACCTTCTTTTCCTGCGGGTAGAAATCATCATATAAACTATAGATCATGCTGATCACTGAACTTTGACTCATAATATCTCCTTCAAAAACAAAGATCAGCATCTCAGCTGATCTTTAATGCATTAACCAAATGTTGGCATTGTAACAGGAACAATAGCCGTTAAATCATAGCTAACCTTCTTCGTTGAAGGGGTCACGTAGACAAGGAACGGTTCAATCTTTTGATAATTTTGCGCCGCCTTGACGGTCTTTGTCTGACGAATCAGATAAACGCCTGGCTGCAGTTTATTAAATGTCACCTGTCCCTTTTTATTAGTCGTTTTAGTTGTTCCTTTTTTCGTCACTTTGGCAAGCTGCTTCGCAATTTGAATGTTTTGCAGGGTCTGATCATACGCTAAAGTAAACTTCACTTTCTGATAAGCTTTCGTTACTTTATAGCGATGATCTGTACCAGTTGCCACTTTGCTTAAGCTGAAACTTACCCCTTTGACAGCCTTCTTTGTCGTATCATCGGTATAATTTAAGACAATCGAAGAAATGTTTTTAGCTTTTGCCTGCACCTGGTTAAAAGCGATAGAAAGGACAAGCATACAAAACAAAGTTAATACACTTATTCTCCTATGCATGTCCATCACCTCACCTTTCGTTTACATTATAGTCCTTTTCCCTGCTCATTGCGATACAGGATTGCTTTTTCTAATCTAAGTATGAGTAAAACTTCTTCTTAAAGCAAGAAAAATCATCATCTTTAGAAAATCACTTTCTTAAATTCTATATATCAAATATTTTTTATAAACATCTAAGTAGATGAATCGCGAACCAGCCTTTTGTATCTCTAACACCATTTTTACATTTCTTCAATATAACCACCAGACGAAATATCATGATTATAGTAAATTCTTCATGACAGCTTCCTCGCAAGGGTTAAAAAGTGGAAACCATAAATTTGCATTTATGTATGGTGTTTAAATACGTAGTGATGATAACCATAATCACGAACACAGAAATTACCGTCCTGATCTGTTCTTAGGATATAGATATTGCGTTCCTGTAATCGTTTAATGACAATATCACTAGGATGTCCATAAAAGTTATTTTCGCCAACACCGATAAAGGCAATCTTCGGATGGATCATTTCAAATAAAGAGACCGATGATGAATGTTTTGAACCATGATGGCCAACTTTTAGAACGTCCACATCCAAATGATGGTATTTCTTAAGTAGAGCTTTCTCCCCTACTTCAGAAAGATCACCGGTAAATAAGTAATGATAATCATGTAAGGTGACATATTGGATATTACAGTCATCATTTTTATTGCCATAATGATGGCCGGTTTTTAAAAACTTAATAGTCATCGGACCAATAGTCTTTTCCGTTTCTGGAGACATAATGACCTTCTTAACCTTAAAATGTTCTTTTAATGAAGACAAGGCGCCGGAATGATCATAGTCAGTATGAGAAATATAAACACCATCTAAGTGATCAATCCCTTGAGATTTTAAGAAAGGAATCACGGTTGTGGTGGCGACATCATAGCGAATATTACCACCCGTATCAATGAGATAGTTACCTTGATTATAAGGTAAGCGAAAATAGCTACAATCTCCTTGACCGACATTAATCATCCCTATTTCGCTATAGATCTTGTACTTAGAATACACATGAAAACTGATCATCAAAGCACATAAGAAAAGGACTGTACGTTTGCTTGGCTGATGCATTTCCCGTCTGTAAAGCAAAGTAAAGTAAGCATAATAATAAAGACCCATAAATAATAAGGTTGGTTTCTGAAAGGTAATAGCGGAAGAGAGATCCCCTGTCATTTTCAAAATGTTGGTAAAGACATAAATCATCAGTGATAAGACGGGTTTGAAAATAGCGAAGAATAATGAACCTAATGTAATAATATAAAATCCTTCCACAAAAGGCATTAACAAATCTGCTAACAAAAACGAAACAAGATTTACACTGAAGTTTAAGGATAAGACAATGGGAATGGTACTTAAGTAAATCAAAAGCGGTGAGCCTTTTAAATCTTTCGTTAAAATGACAATCAGGTAAATAAAATAAGAGAAGACAAATGAAATGGAGTAAATAACATACGGATTATAAAGCAAATGACCAATAATAAGCAGCCCTAATATATCTAAGCGGTTAAGGTGCTTTTTAAAGATATCTCCTAAAACCAATACGAAGAATGCACGATGCAGAGAGATATTAAAGGGAATCATGAAAACATATAACCCAATCGTGATTTCCGCAAGAATATGCGCAATCTTTTTAGGCATCGCAAAGCCATAAAGCTGAAAAAGCAGACTATAGAGAATCATGACATGCATTCCTGATAAAGCAAACATGTGCACAATGCTTAATGAAGTCATCGCACTATAATCACTTTTGATCTCTTCATCTTTTAATCCCAAAATAAATAAACGCTGATAAGAACGCAGCTTAACGTTATGACTGAAATGCTCTTCTAAAAGATTAGCGAGTGAGAAATGGCTTTGTTTTTTATACAAATGAGTCATATACATTTTGCCAATAATATGAGCCCCTTTAAGGTAATGATCTTCACTAAAACCATTGTCATTAGCGGCCTCATGGATCTTAATCGAGCGAGCACTAAAACGAATTTCATCCTGATAGAGGAAATGATCTTTGGTATAAACTTTGACCTTTCCATAGGTAGTTTTCACAATAATATGATTGGTATTGATAGTGACAACACGGCCGCTTAAATAATGTGGTAAACGCGGGACATTGAGCATCCGTAATAAAGGCAGTGATAAAACGATAGCGACAAGCAAGTGCCGAAATGAGGTACGTCTTACCAAAAACAGACTATAAAATGCTAAAGCGATGAGAAAAAGCGGATGGACAAAACGACAGACAACAACTAATAAAGCAAAAATGGCGTAATAAAAAAGATGATATCTTACAAGCATAAATACTCCCGATAACTTTCAAAGCGCTTTTCGCCAATGCCTGAGACATTCATAATATCTTCAATCCAGGCAAAGCGATGGGCTTTACGGTAATCAATGATCTTTTGGGCGGTCTTTTCCCCAACGCCATTTAACTGCATAAAATCTTTTGCCTGAGCTTTATTAAGAGAAATCATCACTTTATGTCTTTTGGGTAAATAAATTGTCTGTTCCGCATGCACCTTTTCACTTAACGAGATAGCTTTCATATTAGCTTCCGGCAAAACACCGACGTCTTTCACAACATCTTTCAAAAGCATTCCTTCTTTAATCTTATAAGTACCATTTTTCTTAAAAGCCCCCGCCAAGGTAATACTAGGTGAACGTTTCTTTTTAACGGTTACTTTTTCAGGATGAACATAACCGTAAATGAGTGAGGAAATAATCAAAAGAACCAGGCCGACAAATTTTAATTTTTTCATATTAAAAAAGAGAATTCGTTATTCTTCGAATTCTCTGGTAATATGAAAATGATCATAGGCCAGCTGGGTCGCAATACGACCACGATGGGTCCTTTTGACAAGGCCTTTTTGTAATAAATACGGTTCGTATACATCCTCTAACGTAACCGATTCCTCACCAATACTCGCTGCTAACGCATCTAATCCGACCGGGCCGCCGCCATAACGATTAATAATGCCAAGCAGATAACGACGATCGACATCATCTAAGCCTAAGTTATCTACTTTTAAGCGATCTAACGCCTCCTGTGTACGGGCTAATGAAATGTGGTCATCATCATAGAACTGCGCAAAATCTCGTACTCGGCGGAATAAACGATTGGCAATACGTGGCGTTCCGCGGGAACGACGTGCTAATTCATATTTTGCATCATCATCCATCGCGAAGTCATAAACGCGGGACGTGCGAGAGATAATCTTCGTTAAGTCTTCATCATTATAGTAATCTAACTTCGAGACAATGCCAAAACGATCACGCAGCGGAGCACTTAAATCTCCTGCTCGCGTCGTCGCCCCCACTAAAGTAAAGGGTGGTAAATCAATGCGGACACTGCGTGGTGTTTCTTTTCCGATCATCACATCGACACAGTAATCTTCCATAGCTGGATAAAGCACTTCTTCAACAACTTTGTTTAAACGATGAATTTCATCGATAAATAAAACATCACCTGGTGATAAAGATGTTAAAATGGCAACCAAATCACCTGTTTTATCAATGGCTGGTGCGGTCACAATTTTAATGCCCGCGCCCATTTCATGCGCAATAATCATTGCCATAGTGGTTTTTCCTAAACCAGGTGGACCATAAAGTAAAACATGATCTAATGATTCATCACGTTTTTTCGCCGCGGAGACGAAAATGCGTAAGTTTTCTTTAAGATCATTTTGACCGACATATTCATCAAACGAGGCCGGACGGAGACTTTCTTCATCGTCTTCGCGATGGGCCTTCGTATCTAAAACATCTTCAGCCATATCATCATTCCTTTCTATTATTTAACCATTAAAGCCAGGGCTTTCTTGACGTAGCCATTGGTATCAAGGTCTTCATCTTTTAAGCTGCCCATAACTTTATCGACATCTTTTTCTTTATAACCTAAAGCAACTAAAACTTCACAAGCTTCTTCATAAGCAGGATTATCCACCGGCATCGCTTCTAAACGCGTTAAGCCATCAAACTTTCCTTTTAAATCCAAAATGATCTGAGAGGCTGCCTTAGGACCAATACCTGGGAAACTTTTTAAATATTTTGTATTATCATTTTCTATGGCATTAATAATGTCATTAACTTCCCCGCTCGCTAAAATCGCGATCGCCGATTTCGGGCCAATCCCTTTCACCTTAATAAGCATTAAGAATAAATCTTTTTCTTTGGCGCTGCGAAAGCCATATAAACGCATATCATTTTCCGTAATAGACTGGAAAACATAAACCGTAACTTCTTCTTTTTTCTTATAAACATAAGGATTTGGCACGTAAATCAGATAACCAATTCCGTTATTTTCTAACACAATATGATCCGAATAAAATTCAGTAATAATTCCTTTGATATAATTGTACATAATTAACTCCTCGGCTTCTTATTCTAACACAAAAGATGGTAAAATGACACAGAGGTGATATAAGCATGAGAAGAATCTATTTTGCCCTGACATTTTCTCAGGAAGAAGAGGCCAGCTTACTGCAGTATCGCAGCCAGCTTATAGAGTGCGCTTCCTCATTAAAGCCAATCCCCGAAAATTCTCTTCATATGACTTTAGCCTTTATCGGTGAAAGCGATGAAGATACGGTTACGGCGATGCGCTCAATCTTATCAGAAATCACTTTTAAACCTTTTACCTTTACAGTGAGCGGCCTTGATTATTTTCCTGAAAGACAAGGAAAACGTCTCTATTATCTTACAACCAGTCATGATGAGGGATTATATGCCCTGCAAAAGCAGTTAACTGATCGTTTAAAAGCCCATAAACAGCCTTTTCATGACAAAGCCTTTCTGCCACATATGACCTTAGCGCGGAAAACAGTATTGCACAAAGAGCCAAAATTTCCGATTTATTGCACCTTACATGTCTCGTCCATCCATTTGTTGGAATCAATTCCTTATGAAAATACCCGTATTGGGATCATCATCGACAATGAAAAAAGGGCTTGAGCCCTTTTTTTTAATCAGAGAATGTAAATTCAAAATCAAGAATACGAACGGTATCGCCGTCTTTCGCGCCCGAAATACGTAACCCTTCATCAACGCCCATATTACGGATCTGACGCGCAAAACGGTTAAAGCCATCATCCGTATATAACGCTGCCATTTGCACTAAGCGTTCAACCTTTTCGCCCGTTACGACAAATACCCCATTACCTTCGTTATGAATTTCAAATGGTGGTACATCATCTTCATCAAAGGAATAAACAACAGTATCTTCCTCCTCTTCTAAAGTTGAAAGTGGCGCTTTATCTAAAGTATCCGCAATGGCATATAACATAGCATCTAATCCTTCATGAATCGGTGCAATAATTGGGAAAACCTGCACATCATCACCAACTTTTTCTTTGAAACGTACTAAGTTTTCTTCTGCCTCATCCAAGTCCATTTTATTAGCCACGACAATTTGTGGACGATCTAATAAATGATACTTGTATTCGCCAAGTTCCTTATTGATCTGCAAATAATCTTCATAAGGATCACGTCCTTCACTTCCGGACATATCGACAACATGCACGATAACGCGACATCTTTCAATATGTCTTAAGAACTGATGACCCAAACCGCGTCCCTGAGAGGCCCCTTCAATTAAGCCAGGTAAATCAGCCATGACAAACGAACGGCCATCTTTAACCTGGACAACACCTAAATTAGGGACAATCGTTGTGAAATGATAATCCGCAATTTTAGGTCGCGCTTTCGAGACAACTGATAATAATGTCGATTTTCCAACACTTGGGAAACCAACCAGGCCGACGTCCGCTAATAATTTTAATTCCACTTTCAGGTTCATTTCTTCCCCTGGTTCACCACGTTCACAAATTGTTGGTGCTGGGTTACGTGAAGTCGCAAAACGCGCATTCCCGCGACCGCCGCGACCGCCTTTACAAACGATTGCATGCTGGCCATCTTTAACTAAATCGCATAAGATTTTCCCGGTATCTTCATCATAAACAACAGTTCCAACCGGTACTTTAATAACCATATCCGCCGCATCGGCACCATGCATTTTTTTGGCCATGCCGTTGCCGCCGGCTTTCGCAATATATTTTCTATTGTATCGTAAATCTAATAAGGTTGTCAGGGAATTGGTCGCCTGAAAAACAATCGAGCCGCCCTTTCCGCCGTCACCGCCAGCCGGTCCGCCTTTGGGAACATGTGCTTCACGACGGAATGCCACAACCCCATCGCCGCCTTTCCCAGCGGCTGCATAGATTGATACCTGATCGATAAATTTCATCCTTTTTCCTCCTTTGGGGAATTCAATTATTAAAAAAAGAATCCCAATGACGTTGGGACTCTTTCAATGACTTAAGCTGCTGGATAAACAGAAACCTGTTTTTTATCTCTGCCAACTCTTTCGTATTTAACAACACCATCAACTTTAGCGAATAAAGTGTCGTCTCCGCCTTTACCAACGTTTACACCTGGTAAGATCTTAGTTCCTCTCTGTCTGTAGATGATAGAACCTGCAGTACATTTCTGACCGTCTGATAACTTAGCGCCTAAACGTTTAGATTCAGAATCACGGCCGTTCTTTGTCGAACTAACACCCTTCTTAGAAGCGAATAACTGTAAATCTAATTTGAACATCATTGTTTTATGCCTCCTGATTTATAATTCTTATGTACGTTCCATAGTTTTCTTCAATATTTTCAAGAGTAGTGATCAAAGTCTCTAGTATCAATTGATGTTCACTCGTCATATTTTTTGAAGTAATGGAAACGTATCCTTCTTTGTATACGATTGTCCCTTTGTCGAGAAAGTTGTGATTTGCCAGAGTATTACATACCCCTGTCGTCACACTGCTGACACCGGCACAAACAAGATCCTTACCATACTCTCCGGAATTGGCATGACCACTGATCGTGATCTCCTGCACAATCCCTTGATGTCTGGTAATGTGAACTTTTATCATAATTAAGCTAAGATTTCTTTAACTGTTAACTTAGTGTAAGGCTGTCTATGACCCTGTTTTTTATGATAATGTTTCTTTGGTTCATACTTGAAGATTGTAACCTTCTTTTCTTTACCCTGTTTTTCAACAGTTGCCGTAACAGTTGCGCCTGCAACGTATGGGTTACCAATCTTAACAGTGTCATCACCAACTAATAATACCTTATCAAATGTGTAAGTTTCGCCAGCTTCAACATCTAACTTTTCTACAAAGATCGTGTCTCCAGCTTCAACTTTTAACTGTTTTCCACCAGTTTCAATAATTGCGTACATTGATGTACCTCCTT
>AUXO010903882.1_pt1 | contig 18842 bp, 18 predicted proteins | sample 768731 | NCBI WGS metagenome assembly AUXO01 (sample SAMN02715735, study PRJNA202380) | gut metagenome | biome: sheep rumen | host: Ovis aries | place: New Zealand: Palmerston North
TCATCTTTTAAATAAGTAAGAGAAATATAAATATTATTTACTTTTCCCTCATCATCTTTGAAAACTATAGATGCAAAATAAGGTTTATCTTTAATTTGACGAAGTTTTAAGAAATAATCTCTCTTCATCAATACCTTCTCAGCTTCTTGAGATGTTGCGGCCATTACTTGTTGCATTTCCCCTTCATCGAAACTAGCTGCATCTTCCCACATCATCTTTTTAAACTCTTGTAGTCCTTCTTCATCATCAAAAACTTGTTCTCCTAAATCATCTAACGTATCATCCAGTAACTTTTGAACTTTCTTCAAGATTTTCTTTTCCTTTTGAACTTCCACTTCACTAAGTGCCATAAAATCCCTCCTAACGATAAATAATTCGAAAACTAAACAAACGAGAAAAAACTACATTTTTCCTATGCAGTAACCATTAACAAAATAATTTTTTCGCGAAACGTCTACTACAATATAACAAATTAATATATAGAAATCAAGTATTTTCTCTATCCTAAAAAATTATAACATAAGAAAAAGAAGAATAGTTCTACTACTATTCCTCTTAGACATTATTTTACTTATTAAATTCTTCTATCTTAGAAATGAATTCATTTTGTAATTCTTCTAGTCTCTCTTTTGTACTAGCTTCAAATCTAGCAGTAATATTAGGACCAGTATTAGATGCACGAACTAAAGCCCATCCATCATCGAATAATACTTTAACTCCATCAATTGTTAAGAAGTTATAGCCTTTACTCTTAGCATATTCACCAACTTTATCAATAACTCCAAATTTAATATCATCAGGAGAAGTAAACTTAAGTTCTTCTGTAGAGTAATATCTATTAATTCCTTCTAATAACTCTTCAACACTCTTTTCTGTATGAGATAAAATCTCTAACATACGAAGACCTGCATATAATCCAGAGTCAAATCCAGGCCAACGATCTCTAAAGTAAACATGTCCAGATAACTCTCCACCAAATGGTAAATCATCATCTCTAACTTTTGCTTTAGTATAAGAGTTACCAGTTCTATAACAGATACCTTCTCCACCTAATTTTTCAATCTCATCACTTAGAGATTTAGAACATTTAACATCATATAAGAATTTCTTATTTTCAACTTTATTAATAATATCTCTTACAACTATGATCATATAGTAATCTGTAGGAATAAATGTTCCATTAGCAGTTACCATACCCATACGATCTCCATCACCATCAAATGCTAAACCAATATCAGCTTTATTTTCTAAAACAGCAGCCTTTAATTGTTCAAGATTCTTTTCAACACATGGATCTGGATGGTGATTAGGGAATCTTCCATCACTATCATTATTAATACAAATTAAATCAATTGGGAACATCTCATATAACTTCTTAGCAATTATAGCAGTAGTTCCATTTCCTGGATCAATAACAGCTTTTACACGTCTTTGTCCAAAATTAAAGTTTGTCTTAAATAATTCAACATAATCTGGTTCAATGTTATATTCACTTACTTTACCTTCTCCTGTAGAGAATTCTCCTTTTAGGATATAAGCTAAGAAATCTTGAATTTCTTGTCCCTTACAGTTACCAGATTCATCAAATGCAAATTTAAATCCATTATCATCCTTAGGATTGTGAGATGCAGTAACCATTACTCCACTATATACTCCTAATTTAATACAAGCATAATAGTACATTGGTGTTGTACATAAACCTAAAGAAATAATATCTATTCCAGATTCTGTAATACCAGTAATCAAAGCTTTATATAATTCATCACTACTTAAACGATTATCATGTCCTACAACAGCAGTAGTCTTACCAATTGATTTGATATAACTACCAAAACCTCTACCAATAGTATAGGCAGTATCACTATCGATTTCTGTAGGATAAACTCCTCTTATGTCATAACCCCTAAATATGTTTTTATTAATGTCTTTCTTGTACACGTACATTGTCTTTCATCACTCCGTTCCTTATTTTCTTCTGTGCATAATCTAAGTTGTGTTGAAACAATTCAATTAATGGTTCTCGACATCTAATATCTAATCTACCACGATCAATATTAGAATCTAAATTAGCAATGTATAAACTTCTAATATTCTTAATTAAAATAATACTATCATTTAAAACAAAGCTATCATCAATTAAACGTCTCAATTCCATTTCCTCTAACTTACTAGATATTTGATAGTAGAAATCACTCTTCATAAAGGAAGTAGTTTTATTTCTCTCCTCCAACTCTAAAAATTCTTTAATGAACATTGAGTTAATATCAACAATATTATTATCGAATAGCTTATTACTAATATCTATTGTTGGGGATATTTCAGTAGGAAAAGTAGTCGCAATTAAAAGTAATCGTGCAATCTCTTCTTTAACATCAATATCTTCTTCTCTGCCATAAGATAAATAATGTTCCATATCATCCTTTGTTCTCATCTTGTTAAGGGTATCCAAAACAATCTCTAAGCCATCAACAAGTATATTACTACTCTTATGACTTGCATCAAATTTACGCTTACGAACAACCCTACTTTGAGGAGATATAATTACCTTATCCATATGCCTCACCTTTCCTACTTATAATAATATCATAAATCATATATTTAGACAAAGAAAAAGAAATACCATCACTTCTTTTTTCTAGCCTCTCTAATATTTTTAATATCAGAAACAAATCTTTTATAAATCATACCATTAAACTCTTCCATGTTAGGAAATGCCCCAAACAAACGAGAAGTAGAATATGAATAATTATGTAAGAATTTGTGTACTTCTTCTCTTATCTCTTCAGTAGAATCTCTTCTTTCCATCCTTCCTAAATTAATCTTAACTCCAACCATAACTCTTAAAGTAATAATAAAATCAGTCATAAAAACAAAAAAGCAAAAACTAAATAACAATTTAAAAATAAAAGGATTCAAAGAATAAATAAAACGTGAAATTAGAGGATTAAAAACTTCTATAATAAATACTCCACCAATTCCAAAAAGAATAGCATTACTTAAACATACTCTTCCATTAATTTGAAACTTCTTTTTACTATAATCCCACCAACGCAAATGAAAAATCTTTTCCATAAAATAACTTGTTAAATATTCCAGTACACTACAATAAACCATACTCATTACAAATAAAGTTACATAATCTCCAGAAAATTTTTGTAATAAGGAAGAAACGATAACAGCACCAGTTCCATAAATAGGTAAATAAGGGCCAATCAAAAATCCCCTACTATAAGTAAGCTTTTTATTAACCAATGTACAGAATCCAACTTCACAGATATAACCAATTACAGAATAAATAAAAAAGAATAAAAAAAGTACAGCAAAACCATGGGCCATGTTATTCACCTCTATACTATTATAACAAAAAAAAGAGAAATTGCTTTCTCTTTTATTAATCAAATACAGGCATAATAACAGGTACAATATTTTTCTTACGAGATACACAATTTGGTACAAAGAAACCTTCACTAACATCCATATCATCATAAGCAGCCTTCATAAAATTAACAGCATTCGTATTATAAATTACGTAACTACCATTCTCTATAATATCTGTAATATATAACGCAATTAAAGATAAGTCATTTTGCTCTGCTTCTTCATCTAAAACTTTAACATATTCATCAATATCTTTCTTGATATCTTCAAAATCCATAGTAAAGAATTGACCAATACCAAATTTAGACTCTCCAGAAGTAAATAACTTATAGTCATTATATAATACTTGCTCCTTAGTCATTCCAGCAACTGAAGTACCAGCTTTAATCATTTCCATACCATAATTAAAGTAATCAACTCCAGCAATCTCTGCAAGAGCTTTAACTGCAACTTCATCTAACTTAGTAGCAGTAGGACTCTTTAAAATTAATGTATCAGATAAAACACCAGATAATAATGCACCAGCAATATTCTTAGGTATAGCTACATTCTTCTCTTCAAATAAATAATAAACTATAGTACATGAAGAACCAACAGCCATATTACGATAGTTAATTGGTTGTGTTGTACTTAAAGAACTTAATGCATGGTGATCAATTATCTCAACAATCTCTGCCTCATCAATACCTTCAGCACTTTGTAAAGGTTCATTATGATCAACTAAAATAACTCTCTTAGGATCTTTATCATTTAAATCAATCATACGAAGTAAACCTAAACATTTATTATTCTTATCAACAACAGGATAATTTGTATGTTTTAATTTTTCATTAACTTCAATAACAGTACTTACAAAATCAGTATCTTCGAACTTAGTTGGATTTGTAGTACGTACAATTGTCTTAATATAATTAGTAAGACCAATTAATTTTGCAACGTGATAAGAATCATATGGTGTACGAATTACATTTACTTTATTTTCACGAGCTATTTGTAAATGCTCATCATGTACTTCATTATCACCAGTAATAATTATCATCTTAATACCTTGATTAACTGCATGTTCAATAACACTATGACGATCTCCAACAATTAAACATGTATTCTTTTCTAATTCAATATTTTTAATAAAGTTAGTACTACGATATGCACAAACAATAATTTTACCAATTATTTCATCATCAACTCTAACTAAATCTTCACCTTTTAATACATTCATAATGTTATCATATGAAGTATATAAGTCTTCAATATTCTCATTAATAATAACTCTTGATAAATCCTTTAAAGTAACTAAAGCCTTAAATTTATTTCCATCTTTAACAACAGGTAATCCTGTAAGTCCCTCTCTTAACATATATTGATATGCATCATAAATACTAGCATGTTCATGAATTAAAAAGTTTTTATTATATTTAACGTCTTTAATTTGTAATTTAACATCATTTAAATATCCCGGAGTAGAAAGATTAAAATACTTTAGAGCAAAAGCAGTCTCTTTATTTAGTGTACCTAAAACTTTAGGTTCAGTATCGTCTCCTAGTTTATTCTTTAAATAAGATAACCCAATTGCTGACATTACAGCATCAGTATCTGGTCTTTTATGACCAAAAATAAATGTCTTATTCATGTAATACCACTTCTTTCTGAGCAACATTATAACATAAATCGAACAAATATAAAAGGAGATTTATCAAAAATCTCCTTTATTTAAAACAATTTTATGAAGTTTATTACGAATAAAAACATCATTGCTTTCACTGGTTTTAAATCTCTTCTAGTAGAAATAGATTTCTCATATATAGCTACTACATCATCAATTATATCTACTATCCAACTCTCTATATATTTAGGTGGAGTAATAGTTACTGGAAACATATGAGTTAAAATCACATCTTCTTGCATTGGTGTTAAACTAAAATATTTCTTTGCATTTTCTAATGCATAGCTTGGATGCTGTTGTAATCTCTTAAATCCACCCATATCTTTTACTTCATCTATAAAAAAATCATGTAACATAGCTGCTTCAGTAACTTTTACATAATCAAGTTTTAAAGCTTTACTAACTCTATAAGCACCATATGCTACACGAACACAATGATCATAACGAGTTAACCCATGGTGGGCAATATTTTTAAGTTTTTGATATTCATCAAGACAAACAATTTTATCAATTATACTGTAAAATTCTTGTTCCATGGAATACCTCCTTGCTCTTTACTAACAAAAACAATATACCATAAAACAAAGTATTTAAACAACGAAAAAGAACCTGTCCTTTACAATATTAGACAAGTTCTTCTAATATCTTATCAAGTTCCATTGACTCTTCATCTGACAACTCACTCTTATTAGGCTTAGTATTAAACCATACAGGTTCACTAACTTCTTTTTTAGTACTAGAAACATTCTTAGAAGTCTTATCCAAACTACCTTTGAGTTTCTTATATTCTTTTTCAGTAATCTTCATTGCATCTTCAACTGTTTGAATATTAAGTCTTTTCCATTGACCAGCAATAGTCTCAACATAACTCTTCTTTAATTGTTGATTATTTACTTGTAAAACATAAGAAATTAATACATTAACAACACCAGGATTAAACTTCTGCTCAACTAATAAATCCTCTACTAATCTCTTATCACGAGCTGTAGGTTCAGCACCTTTATATTTAGCTTTTAAGAACTGATAAGGAGTTAAATTTTCAAATGCATAAACAAGTCTACCCCATTTACTATTATCTCCATCAGGTCTTTTTAAATAACTAGGTTGTTTTTGATAAATAAGAGTTGGTAAATTACCATTATTCTCAAATTGATAATAATCACGACAACTCTTGCGAAGTTTATTTTTATCAATCAGTCCTCTTTCATTAATAGAGTCTCTTACTAACCCTTGCATATCAAGATTCTTAAGATTATATGTAAAACTAAGAGCATTAATCAACTCTTTAACATCATCAGTAAAACATTTATCACTAACAATATCACTAGGTATAGAAGAAATAAGTAGATTAAAATCAATTCCTTTATTAAGGACAATATTATTACTATCTCTCTTCATAATATCTTCTTCTAAATCTAAAATATTACCACGAACACTTTTAAATACTTCATCAAAACTTACAGTAACATCTTCATAATCTTTTAATACTACTCTAGGTACTTTATAAAAATTTAATAATTTATCATATTCCTTTTTACCTACATTATTATATAAAACGACATTTAATATAGGATGAGAGAAAAACTCATAAGCAGATATTGGTGAATAAATAAGATAAGCATATTGATTAATACTACCTTTTTTCAAATATGTTTTAAGTAGACCAACAGCTTCTAGTTTCTCACGTGCAACAACTATATCATCTAATTTTAATTGCATTGTACTCATTAAATGATGATGAGTTAAATCTTCACTCATAACATCTCTTTTATCTAAATCATCAATTAAAGTTAGATATAAAGATACAGCTGCAAACCCAATAATTGGTTGATATAACATAGTAACTAATTTAAGATCACTATCGTTAATAACACTCTTACTGATAACAGTATAAGTATCTGCAGGTAATATAGTTAAATTTTTCATACCCATCACCACTTTTATAATAAATGAAAAACAAAAAAAAAGAAAGAGTAACTTTCCTTTAAATCATATGAAATAACATACTAGTATCTATCTGCATAAAGAATAGTAATAGTAATGATATTAATAAGAATGGTCCAAAAGGAATTAAATTATCCTTCTTTAGTGACATTATTAATATAGATACAGGTAATGCAATAAAACTACTAACAAATATGGAAAGTAATCCAACTACTGGACCAAGAACCAATCCGAAGGTAAACATCATCTTAACGTCTCCTCCACCCAATGATTCTTTTTTAAATATTACATCACCTAAAAACATTACAAAATACATAACACCAAATAAGAAAATACCAGATATTATTCTTCCAACAAATCCATTAAATCCTAATTGAAAGAATAAAATAATCATAAAGTAAAAATTAAAGAAAACTAGTATTTCATCTGGAATTATATAATAATTTAAATCTGTAATAACAATAATCATTAATAATGAAACAATACCTAAAGCTACAAATAAATCATATGATATTCCAAATACTACATAACATAATAGAAATAAAAATCCAGTAAACAACTCATTTAGTATAGGAACAATATCTAGTTTATTACGACATTTAGGACATCTTCCACTCTCTTTAAAAAATGATATTAATGGTATATTTTCATACCAATGAAACTCATAATTACAATTCTCACAATGTTCAGGTTCAAATAAATCTTCTCCATTTGGTAAACGTTTTCCTATAACATTGAAATAGAACCCAGCACCAACTCCAACAATGAAGAAGAAGAAAAAGTATAGTATCATAATTCTTCCTCCTATTGTACTGTTTGATAAATCGCAAACATTGGTTGAACGATAGATATCAAAATAACACCAACTACTCCTGCCAAGAATACAATAAGTAATGGTTCAATTAAACTCTTCATTTGATCAATAATGTTTTTATGTAATCCTTGGAAGTGAGTAGCAACTTTCTCCATCATCGCACCTAACTGACCAGTAGACTCACCAGTAACAATCATTTCATATGCAACAACTGGTATTGCCCACTCACCACGGAAGGCACTAGAAATAGAGTCACCCTTACCTAAGTTTACTAATGTCTTATTAATTATTCTAATATAAACCTCATTAGAAGTAACTTTACTTAAGATTTCCATCGAATCTGTAATAAATACACCATGATTAATAAGAGATGCAAAAGTTTTAGTAAAGTTAGATATTTCATTATAAATGATAATCTTTCCAAATACTGGTATATGCATCATAATAGTTTGAACGACAGTACGGAAACTTTTAATACTCTTATAACAATACATAAAAGCTCCTACACCAACACCAATACCAAGAATTAAGTATAAATAATAACTTTTAATAAACTCTGAAATATTTAATATTGCTTGAGTTAATGGTGGCAAACTTGCTCCATTATCTTGGAACATTGAAGAAAATTGTGGAACCAAGTACGTTAACATGAAAATCAAAACAGCAAAAGCAAGTGATAATACTACAACGGGATAAGTCATTGCTGACTTCATTTGTTTACGAGTATTGTCCATACTTGTATAATACTCAGCCATATCATCCAAAATAGAAGGTAAATCACCAGTCATTTCAGCAGTCTTAACCATATTTATTAATAGCTTTGGAAATACATTTCCTTGAGCAAGTAATGCTTCAGAAAAACTTTGTCCTCTTAATAATTCATAAACTATTTGATAAAAGTTTTTCTTTAAAATAGCTTTACTAGATTGCTTAGCTAAAATCTTAACAGAATCTACTAAAGGAATTCCGGCTTTAATATATGTTGATAATTGAGTTAAACAGAATGATAAATCTGCAGCTCCAATTTTATTACCAATGTTAATATCAATATCCATTGCACTTCTTTCTTCCAAAGAAAGAATTTGATATCCTAATTGAGTTAAGAAACTACGCGCATCTTCAATAGATTCAGTATTGATAGTACCGTTTTCTTTCTTACCCACACCATTTATAATTGTATATTTAAAACCCTTTAAAGGCATTCTTTCACGTTGTTGTCCAGGTTGAGATCCATTAGGTAAACTAGCCATTGGATTTTGTGCAGCAGGAGCGGCACCTGCATTTGCAGGAACTTGTGGAGCCACAGCCTGTTGAACAACTGGTTGAGCAGATGATTGTTGCATAGTAACACCTCCCGTAGGTAAAGATAAATTAGTTGGTCATCCAGCAATTGATAATCCATTACCTACATGTTATTGAATAACTAATGATTAATTTTTAGTATTTAATCATTACCATTAGCTACCAATTCACCTTATTATTCTATTATTATTGTAGCATACTACTCATTTTTTGAAAACAAGAAATGAACTTTTTGAACTATTTTTACATAGACTAATTATAGAGGTGGTTATATGTACCCATATCCTTATAAACCAGGGGTGCTTGAGATGTTAAAAAACATAAAATGGGGAGGTATTTTAGATGGAACACAAAAAACTTTAGGAGTAATTAATCAAGCAATTCCCATTGTATATCAAGTAAAACCTATGGTTACTAACATGCGTTCTATATTTAAAATAGCTAATATGATTAATGAACCAACAATAAAAAAAGAAATACCAAAAGAAACAAAAAATAATCCAGTATTTTATATATAAAAAAAATAAGTATTTCTACTTATTTTTTGAATTATATTTTTCAATAAAAGATTTTTTATACTCTGCAAAATTATCATTCTTAATAGCTTCTCTAATCTCTTCAACTAAACGAACTAAGAAACGAATATTATGAATTGATAATAATCTTCCACCTAACATTTCATCAGTTGTGATTAAGTGTCTAACATAAGCTCTAGAATAATTACGACATGTATAACAATCACAACCCTCTTCTACTGGTCTTAAATCTTCTTTATATTGCGCATTATTAAAATTAATCTTACCAGTACGAGTAAATGCTTGTCCATGTCTTGCGATACGTGTAGGTAAAACACAATCAAAAATATCTATTCCACGTTCTACACCTTCTAAAATATCGATAGGATCTCCTACTCCCATTAAATAACGAACTTTATCTTCTGGTAAATACTTAACTCCATATTCAATCATCTTATACATAGTAGGTTTATCTTCTCCAACAGATGTACCACCAATACTATATCCATCAAAATCCATTTTAACAGTTTCTTTACAAGATAGTTCTCTTAAATCTTCAAACTCTCCACCTTGTACAATACCAAATAAAGACTGATTTGGATTTGAGTGAACTGCTTTACCACGAGCTGCCCAACGAAGTGTACGTTCTACACTTTTTTTCATATAATCATAAGAAACAGGATATGGAGGGCACTCATCAAATGACATTGCGATATCACTATCTAATTTATTTTGAATTTGAATAGATAATTCAGGTGTTAAAAACATATCTTTTCCATCAATATGACTTTTAAAATGAACACCTTCTTCTGTAATATCTTTTTCTTTATTCTTAATTAATGAGAAAACTTGAAAACCACCACAGTCAGTAAGAATTGGTCCATCCCAATTCATAAATTTATGTAATCCACCACAATGATCTACAATATCCTCACCTGGTCTTAACCATAAATGATATGTATTTGCTAAAATAATTCCACAGTTCATTGCTTTTAATTCTTCTGGACTCAAAGACTTAACAGTAGCTTTAGTCCCAACAGGCATAAACATAGGTGTTTCATAAGTACCATAGTTTGTCGCAATAGTACCATATCTAGCCTTTCCATCTTTGTGAAATAATGTATATTTAACTTTCATAGGATTCCCCTCCAAACGTCATTATTTTATCATATTATTCAATAATCGTAAATAAAACAAGATGCAAATTAACGCATCTTATTTTTAACTTTTTGTCTTTTTTCTTTTGGTATAAATTTACTCTCTATACTAATATTATCTTGAATACGTTCAAGATCTTCAATAGAAAACTTATCTATATCTAATACAGTAAAAGGTAATTCACTATTTTCTATATATTCAACTTGCTCTTTAGTTAAACCACTAAGTGAATTAGAGTATTTTGGATACTTACGTAAAACTCTAACATTTTCATTTAAAAATTCTAATTTTTCTTTTTCTTCACGTAGATCTTGCTTATTTTTATAATATCTTTTCTCTTTAGAACTTATTATTGTTTTAGAAATAATTGCTACAGCAGCACTTCCTAAAGAAGCACTTAATAATATAGTTCCTAAATTATCTTGATTACCAAAAGCCATAGCTGCAACACCATATATACCACAAAATACAGAAGCAACAACTCCAGCATAACCAATTAAACAAATAGCAGCTTCACCACCAGTAACTGGTTCAGAATGATATAATTCTCTATCAATCTCTGCTATTCTATCTTCTGCTTGTACCTTTAGTAAATCATCAACATTCTTTAAATTCGGAATAGTATTATCAAATTCCATTAAAGAATTATCTTCTAAATTAATATAAATTTTATTTTCATCTGTATAAAAAGATTTAATCTTTCGTTCCATAACCGTCCCCCTATTTAATACTATTTAATAAACATTGCATCCCCAAATGAGAAGAATCTATATTTCTCATCAACCGCAATCTTATATGCATTTAAAATATGTTCTCTTCCAGCTAAAGCACTAACTAACATAACTAGTGTAGACTTTGGTAAATGGAAGTTTGTAATTAGACAATCAATTGCCTTAAATTTATATCCTGGATAAATAAAGATATTTGTCCAACCACTACACTCTCTAAATTCAGGATATAATGACATAATAGTCTCTAATGTACGAGTACTAGTAGTACCAACAGCAATAATACGTCCACCTAATCTCTTAGTTTCGTTTAATTTATCAGCAACTTCACGAGTCATTTGGTAATACTCACTATGCATCTCATGATCTTCAATTTTTTCTACACTAACAGGTCTAAAAGTTCCTAAACCAACATGAAGAGTAACATAACAAATATTAATACCTTTATCTTCAATTCTTTGTAATAATTCTTTAGTAAAATGAAGTCCTGCTGTAGGAGCAGCTGCACTACCTACTTCTTTAGCATATACAGTTTGATAACGAGATTGGTCTTCTAACTTCTCATGAATATATGGAGGAAGAGGCATAGTACCTAACTCTTCTAAGATTTCCATTAAAATTCCATTATATAAAAGTTTAAAATGACGAATACCCTCATCAAACTCACCAGTACACTCTGCTTTTAATTTACCTTCTCCAAAAGAAACTACAGTACCTACCTTTATACGTCTAGCAGGTTTAACCAAACATTCCCATTCGTCTCCCTCAAGATTCTTTAATAATAATACTTCAATAACTGCACCAGTTTCTTCCTTAACACCAATAAGTCTAGCAGGTAAAACTTTAGTATCATTCAAAACTAAAGTATCACCTTTTTCTAAATAATCAATAATATTAGAAAAAACTTTATGTTCTACTTCACCAGTCTCTTTATCAAGTACTAATAATCTAGAAGAATCACGCACTTTTAATGGAGTTTGTGCAATTAATTCTTCAGGTAAATAATAATCAAAATCTTTAACTTCCATAAATACCTCTCCAAAGAAAATACTGCCTACTAAGCAGTAATTCCGTCCTATTATATCACATTTCTTTCTCTATGCCAAGTAGTGCGTATGCTTTATCAGTTGCTACTCTACCTCGAGATGTTCTCTTTATTAAACCAATTTGTAATAAATATGGTTCACATACATCTTCAATAGTAGTAACCTCTTCACTTATAGAAGCAGCTATAGCCTCTATTCCGACAGGTCCACCATTGAATTTATTAATAATTGCATTAAGATACTCATGATCAGTTCCATCAAGTCCCAAATAATCAACTTTTAATCTATCTAATGCTTCTAATGTAATATCATGATTAACTACACCAGAATTCTTAACTAAAGCGAAATCTCTTACACGTTTAAATAATCTATTAGCAATACGTGGAGTACCACGACTTCTTTTAGCAAGTTCAAATGCTGCATCATCATCTACACTAACACCTAGAACTCTTGCAGTACGTTTAATAATACTCTCTAATTCTGGTACTGTATAATATTGCAATTTAGATACGATTCCAAATCTATCACGAAGAGGACTAGATAAGTCTCCTGCACGAGTAGTTGCACCTACTAATGTAAATGGAGGTAAATCAATACGAATATTACGGCTATTACCTTCACTACCAACAATAATATCTAAAGAGAAGTCTTCCATTGCAGGATATAAAATCTCTTCAATATATCTAGGCATACGATGAATCTCATCAATGAATAAAACATCTCCAGGTTCTAATGATGAAAGAATAGCGGCTAAATCTCCACTCTTTTCAATACTAGGACCACTTGCTGTTTTAATATGCGTACCCATTTCATGCGCAATAATAAATGCTAAAGTTGTTTTTCCAAGACCAGGAGGACCATACAACAAAACATGATCTAATGGTTCATTACGCATCTTTGCTGCTTCAACAAAGACTTTAATGTTTTCTTTAACATCTGTTTGTCCAACATACTCATCTATTGTCTCAGGACGAATAGTATTATCCATCTCTTTATCATCAAATAATGAATAATTAGTAATAACACTTTCCTCTTTCATACGAACCTCCTATTAACGTAATAATAATTTTAATGCATCTTTTACTTGATCTTCTAACTTTAATGAAGTATCTACTTTTGCTAAAACAGGAACTATCTCTTTTTCCTTGTATCCAAGACCAATTAGTACCTCTTTTAAGTCACTCTCAGTTTGAACTTGATCATCACTAATTCCAACACCAATAAATTCTAATTTGCCCTTCAAATCAAGAATAATTTGTTTAGCAAGTTTATCTCCAATCTTAGGGAATTTCTTTAAGTATAAAACATTTTCTCTTTCAATTGCATCCATAATTCCATCAATAGAACCAGTAGATAAGAAAGGTAATGCCATCTTACAACCTAATCCCTTAACACTAATTAGTTTTAAGAATAATTCTTTTTCTTCTAACATTTTAAATCCATAAAGTAAATGTTCACTCTCGGTAATTTGCTGATAAACATATACCTTATAATCTTTATTTAATTCAAATGCATATGGATTAGCTACATATAATAAATATCCTACTCCATTATTATCTAATACAATAGCATTTGTCTTTATATTTGTAACTGTTCCTTTTATATAATCAAACATCTTATCAACTCCATTATCATTATATAATAAAATAAAAAGATAAGTAAAGAAAATCGAACATTTATTTTATATTTTTGTAAAAAAAAGAAAAGATTATTTCTTTTCTTCTTTTTCTACTTTTAAGTTATCTAATAATTCGTCACTACTTGTTTCGTCATCTACTTGTTCAAGTAACTCCTCTTGTGGTTCAAATTCAGGTTTATTATTCTTCATCTCTTCTTCATGAATTAAAACATTAAATGCAATTTTACCAATAGGAGTCTTAGGTAATTCCCTTCTAAATTCATATGCATATGGCCATGAGAATCTAGCTAAGTTCTTCTCAACTAATTCCTTAATAGATGCAATTGTTTCTTCATTTTCCTTACTAGGATCTTTTAATACAACAAATGCTTTCGCAACCATTACTTTATATGGATGTGGAATACCAATTACACAAGACATAGAAACATCTGGATGTGCATCAATAACATTTTCAATATTATTAGGATAAATATTGTATCCAGAAGAAATAATCATACGTTTACTTCTACCTTTAAAATATACAAATCCATCTTGATCCATTGTACCTTCGTCACCTGTATGTAACCATACACGACCATCTTTATGCTTACGAAGAGTTTGTTTAGTCTCTTTTCTATTATGAATATATCCAGCCATAATTGTTGGACCAGTAATTACGATTTCACCTTCAGTACCATAAGGAACTTCATTTTCTGTACCATCTTCAACGATTTTATAATAAGTATCAGGATAAGGAATTCCAATACTGCCTGGGCGATAATATTTAAGTGGTGTAAAACAACTAGCTGCACAACACTCCGTTAATCCATAACCCTCACGAATAACAGTTGGAGATTTATGTTTCTCTAACCATTCATCAAACTTCTTCTTTAACTCAATTGATAAAGAATCTCCTCCAGAAATAACACAAGTTAAATAAGGTAATTTCATATGATCAAAATTCTTATTCTTAGTCATTGCTTCAAATAAAGTTGGAACTCCAACAATAACATTTGGTTCATATTTCTTAACAATCTTATCAAATGTCTTCGCACTAAATTGAGGAAGCAAAATACTTGTTCCACCAAAATATTGAACACAATGAATACAAACTACTAATCCAAATCCATGGAATATTGGCATAATAGCTAAAACTTTATCTTTATCTCTTAAACATCCAACATGTTCAAAGTTTTGCATTGCTGCGGCATTTAAATTAAGATTAGTTAACTTAACACCCTTAGGAGTACCTGTAGTACCACCAGAATATAGAATAGCAGCTATATCTTTACCCTTAAAATCATCATCTATTTCTTTAGTATAATCTTTACCTAATTTAATAAAATCTTTCCATCCAATTTTCTTTTTATCATTGTCCTTATCAGTACTATTAGTAACACCATTTAAATAATGAATAGGATTTAATGATATTAAAGTCTTAGACATATTAGTTGCTGTATAAATAGACTTAATAAGTGGTGGCATAGACTCACTAACACTTACTGTTATTACTTTCTTTAATTTAGTATCTTTCATAATTCGACTTACTTTTTCATAAGTAAAATCAACACATACTAACCATTCTGTCTTAGATATACGTAAATAATGTTTAATTTCGTTTTCTGCACTTAATGGATGAATCATACTAGCAATAGCACCAATCTTATTAGCAGCATAAAATGCAATAATACCTTCAGGAGTATTAGGCATACAAATACTAACTACATCACGATGTTTTACCCCAATTGCCTTAAATGCTCTTGCAGTATCATCTATTTGTTTTAAAAACTCATGATATGTCTTCTTATTACCATAGTAATTATAACTAATATTATTCAAATGTTTACTTGCAGTATATTCAATTAATTTATATGCAGAAAAATCAGGATACTCTAAATGTTCCTTTTCATCTCCATAAAATTTATACCATGGGGTACGTACCCTCTTACTATCTTTACTCAATTTCTTCACCCTCTACCTTTCCATTATACTATATTCGAAAAAATTAAACAAATTAAACAATAAAAAAAGAGGAATTAATCCTCTTTAAGATTATAGTAAACATCTTGTACATCGTCTAAATCTTCTAGAGTATCTACTAGATTATGTACTTTATCTGCTCCTTCTTCATCAAGAGCAACTTCCATATTAGGAACATAAGTTAATTCACATTCTAAAAATTCTTTTACATTTTCTTTTTCTAAAGCATCCTTAACAGCAGTAAATGTAGTTTGTTCAGTTGTAATTACATAAGTATCTTCAACTCTTTCAAAATCAACTGCTCCTGCATCTAATGCAGTCATCATCATAGTTTCTTCATCATAATCAGCTGGAATAACAATAGAACCACGTCTTTCAAACATATATGAAACACTACCATCAGTTCCTAAGTTTCCACCTGCTTTAGTAAAAGCACTTCTTACTTGTGAAGCAGTACGATTACGATTATCAGTTAAACAATCTACCATGAAAGCAACTCCACCATGTCCATATCCTTCATAACGAACACTTTCGTAGTTTGCTCCATCAGAATTTCCTGCAGCTTTATCAATTGCCTTTTGAATATTATCTTTTGGCATGTTTTGTGCCTTAGCCTTATCAACTACTAATCTTAGTGCGGCATTTTGAGACGGATCAGGACTTCCACCCTTCGCAGCAACCATGATTTCTTTTGCCAATTTTTGGAAAACTTTACCACGTGCTTGATCTAAAAGACCTTTTTTTCTGTGAATTGTAGCCCATTTTGAATGTCCACTCATTTAAATACCTCCTTCGTTTTTCCTTAATAAGATATCACAAAAACCTTATTTTATCAAGTTTTACTTACTATTTCTAATATATTTAGTGATTTCTTCTACTCCAGCTTGCTCATCTAAATCAATTGGAAATTGAGCCATTAAATTATCCATTGCTCCTTCTGTAGCAGTAATATATGTATTATTAACTAAATCAAAAGCATCTTCATTATTATTAATTGCCTTTAGTGCCATCATAGTACCAAGCGTATCAATATAAGTATTGCATGGTTTCTTTTCACTTATAATTTGATCTAAGTGAGCAACCATTTCAGAATCACCTAAAGCTTTCGTAATCTCTTCTTCAGTTTTATTTTCTAATAAGAATCCTAAATACATAAGTGTTAAATAAGATTCATTTACATCATATATAGTTCCGTATAACTTCTTAAAAATATAATTAACAGAATCTCTACGAAGAGATGGATTAGTACTTAAATGTTTTGCTAAAGCAAACTCAGTTAAAGACATAACCATTTCAACATAAGTCTTCTTAAGTCCATCTTCATAACCATCTACTGTTAATAAATCACCAGAGAATAAATATGCATACTCACGAACTAATAAGAAGGCAGCATCTAATTTATTAGTTTCCAAAATCTCAATCTTATAATTATCTCCATCAACAGTAACTCGACTATTAACATCTCCCATTTCTTCTTTAGGTAAGAAAACAATATTCTCATTTTCTACGTCATAATCAATTTGTTTAATAATATTAGGAGATACTTTATAAAAGAAATTCTTAATAATATTAATAGTAGTCTTTTTATCTTTTAATACAATCTTTAAATCATTCTCAGTAGCCTCTTTTAAATCTGCATATTCCTCATCTCTTAAATATTTATTCATTCCATTTGCATAAGCAATGAAATCTTTAAAATTTTCATAAAAGAAAGAATCATTTTCTTCTAAAAAATCTAAATATTCGATAGCCTTTTTATTCATACTCACACATCCCTTTAACTTAATTCTTTATACATAAGTGTTTTTTCTAATATATTCTTAACATTATCTTCAGAGAATGGTTTACCAAGCATATCTACAATTGGATAAGTAAATGCACGATCAATTGTATCTTTAGTAGAATCTCCTGAAATAATAGATACAGGAATTTTTTGGAATAAAAGATTACTCTTCATATATTCAAGTACCGCAAAACCATCTACACCTGGCATATTTAAATCTAATAAAATTGCTTTAATTTGATCATTATCAGCATTAGCCGCTATTATATTAATTGCCTCTTGTCCATTCTTAGCATCTCCAACGTAATATTTATCACTAAAAATACGTTTAACAAAATTACGAATAATACTAGAGTCATCTACTACAAGAATAGCAGGTTGAACATAAACTTCACCAGTAACAGTTACTGCTTTAGCTGTTGGAGCAGGCTTAGCAGGAGCACTATCACTACCATTTAAATATTCATTAGCTATTGCCAAAGCACTTTTAACTGCATCTTGTAATTGTCCAAAATTTTGTTGGATATATAAGACATCTCCAGATTTACCCTTCATTTCATGTTCATAAGCTATATCACCTAAAGAAGTAAATCCAAAATATCTAGAATCACTCTTTAATGAATGAACATAAATTGTATAATTTGCAATATCTTTACTATTTTTATATGCTTCAAGTCTTGCAAGTTTTTCTGTAGCACTAACTACAAATTCTCCTAAAGTATCGTTGTATGTGTTGATATCACCAAATAATTCAAGGCTAGATTTAACATCAACACCCATAGAAGTTAAGTATTCTACACTTCTCATCCATACCACCTCATCCTACTATAAAACAATTATAACATAAAGATAAAAAAAAGAAACTATTTTAGTTTCTCTTTTACTTTCTTCTCTTACTATAAATTACAGGATA
>AUXO018480054.1_pt1 | contig 18842 bp, 16 predicted proteins | sample 768731 | NCBI WGS metagenome assembly AUXO01 (sample SAMN02715735, study PRJNA202380) | gut metagenome | biome: sheep rumen | host: Ovis aries | place: New Zealand: Palmerston North
TAGACCAGCTGGTTAAGCCGCTGCGCCTGGGACGCAGAGATCGGGGGTTCGATTCCCTCCTGCCCGACTAAAAGTTGTGGCTATGCAACTTAAAAAGATACGATCTATAGGGAACCGGCTGATTGGTTTCGTTAACATCGTTACATAGTGTTTGAAGGTGACTGCAAACCGTCCCTTCGTTTTTCGGTCCGTGGTGTAATTGGTAGCCACGCATGACCGGTCTAACGTGATTACAAATAATTTTCACTAATTAAAATGTTAGTGAGAAGATTAACCTGGTGTGGTGGAATGGTATACACGGGTGCCTTAGGAGCATCTACCGAAAGGTTTGGGGGTTCGAATCCCTTCACCAGGACGATTCACTAGCAAGGAATTGTTAATGAAAAACCAATCTATTCGATACTACGAAACTTGTCCAAAATGTTTCGGTTCTGTTACAAAACAGAATTTTAAGAGACATTTTAATGTTTGTAGTGGAGTAGGTAATAGATATGAAGCTAAAAATTTAGTATGCCAATATTGCAAGAAACAATCTTTTAGATCTTTAAAGGAGTTTGAAGAGCATTTAAAGATATGTGAATGTAAAATTGATACAGGTTTGGATAGCAGAGGCAGAAGGAAACAATCTAAAGGAAATTTCACTTGTAAATTCTGTGGAAGATTGTTTGAGAACAAAAGACACTGTGATTTGGTTTCACATGAAAACATGTGTCATCAAAATCCAAACAGAAAAAACGGAACCTGGAAAGGTAGAAAACATACAGTTGAGCAAAAAATAAAAATAGCTCAAGCTGTACGAAACAGATTAGGTGAAAACTTTAGAGGTTTCTACAACAAGGAGGCTTGCGAGTTTATTGAAAAAATAAATCTTGAGAAAGGTTTTAATTTTCAGCATCAACTAAACGGAGGTGAAGCTCAAGTTGGACCTTACTTTCTGGATGGTTATGATAAAGAAAGAAATCTTGTTTTTGAATATAATGAAATTGGTCATTACCTAAAACAGGAAAAGATTGAAAAAGATGAATATAGGAGAAACTATATTATCAAACAGTTGAATTGTAACTTTTTTATCTACAATGAAAAAGAGCAGCAATTTGAAGAGTATAATAATATCGGCTTGGTTAGGACTTTTAAGAGTCTTAACGAATGGTAGTTGAGAGTTCGAGTCTCTCCGGGCCGACTATTAAAGAAACTTACACTGTCACGGTGTAGAACCTCTGCAGAAGGTTCATATAAAGTGAATGGGAACCAGTCGAACCCAATAGAACGCGTTGAGGTAGTAGAGGAAAAAGGTATACGAGTGGCGCCTTAAAAACAGTTTCTTTATTATTTGCTCCGTTAGCTCAGTTGGCCAGAGCTGCGTCTTTACACGGCGAGGGTCGGTGGTTCGAATCCATCACGGAGCACTTATATAAACGCACAAGTTGTTCCTATTGTATTTGGTTCGATTCCAAACTCGAAAAGGTTTTTATACAACTCGCGTTTTATGGAACCTTGGCTGAGAGGTCGAAAGCACCTTCCTGCTAAGAAGGCATACGTCAAAAGCGTATCACTGGTTCGAATCCAGTAGGTTCCGGATCACGGTAAGTGATAATAAAAACTTTTTGTTGAACAAGTTTTATAATATCTTTATTTTAGAGTTCAGCGACTAAGGGCCTAACTTTGGAATCGATTGGTACCAGAGTAGCTCACATATCATGCGCGTGGTTACTACACCCTAAAAGTAGCGTAAGTAAACGACGAAGATGTTTGCGAAATGCGTGCTGCAGCGTAAGCTGACCGCATTCTAGAGACTGCGAGTGCTCTAGCGGTTCAATCTCACAGATGTAGGTAGTAGAGCTTGAATTGTTACCTTACAACCTTCTAGGAAATCGTAGATGCGGAGCGAGAGCATGTAACGATAACGACAAAACTTGGGCAGAATCCGGTAGCTATTCCGAATCGAAAACTAGCTTAAGCATGTATAGAAATATGTGTTCAAAAGGGTAAGCAAGACTCGGGTTCGAAACCCGATAGGTCCATTCGAAGGGTTTCCTAGTTACAAGCGGTGGAAACTAGGTGGTGGATGGTTACATTGAGAAATCGGTGTATCCCCAAAATGAAACTAGGATGTAGACAGGTTTTAACCAGGAGTTCTAGCATAAGACTTTTTCCTACGATATAACTGTAGGTTTTGGGTCTTTTCTTTTTGAACAGTTTGTTGTTCTGATACCTTTTAATAAATAAAAGAAAACGGTTTTTAACAATCTTTTATTTTAAGGTATCGAAAACATAACTATATTAAAAACAACGACGCATAAGTTGTTCCTATTAAGGATTATTCAAAGGCTTATTTACAGCTCGCGTCTAAACATATATGCTAAAATAGGTTGAAAGAAACTAACAAGCAAGACCTGTTACCTACTACTGAAGGGTCTATAAAAATTGTGTTAGTGTTTATGGTGAAGAGGGCGCTTCAGTTCAGTATACTGCTTGATCTACAGATTGAGGGTATAAGCAGGCAGCTTCACAACGAAACAGCACGGCTTTGAACTGTCTTGTGATAGGAGCTTTTTGGAGTTATAGTGAAGGTGGTTATCACGCAGCACTGTCACTGCTGAGATCGCGGGTTCGAGTCCCGCTAACTCCGCAATTGTTTTCGTGGTTCGAAACACGATACAAGGGAAGGTTGCAAACTTCCATTATCGAATGATGTACAGGGCATACTGGTCCCTAGTAAAAGAATTAAACGACCTGGTGCAGCCAGACGACGCTTTGAACAAGGACCGGAAGAATAGGATTCGAGTTCCTTAATCGGTAATCGCAGGCGAATGAAACGGATACCTATAAATCATGCTAGCCCCATAAGCTAGTTATACTAGGTTCGACTCCTAGGTCTGCAATATATCAGGGTAGAGCAGTTGGTAGCTTGTCGGGCTCATAACCCGAAGGTCGGTGGTTCAAGTCCATCCCCTGAGAATACGTCGCATAGGTTGTTCCTATTAAAATGGTTACTCTTGGTTCGAATCCAAGGAAATGCATTTCGCATTTCTTTATACGACCCGCGACTTTTTAACACCAATTAGCAAAACTATAGAGAGGTGCGCACCTCTCTCGGTTAATGTGCCATTGCGCAATGGAGGTCTAGGTTCGAGTCCTAGGTTGGTGAAAATCGAAAGAGTCGACACTTTCGAGAGTAGACTTCAATTGAGCTGATCCCTTAATTGTTGTTTGAAGTTTCCTAATTCGTCTAAGGTTGAGTAACATCAACTAAAGGTCAGGACGTCATCGCGATTCGGTGGAGATAGTAGTTCAATTCTGCTATTAGGAAATATGGTAAAAGAGTCGTTAACTTTTACTTTATTACGCACAAGTTGTTCCTATTTTTGATTAGGCTGTTAACCTGGTGGTCGTTGGTTCGAATCCAACCAAGCTCGAAAGTAGAACGTAGTAGAGTTTGTAGCTCAGCGGTTAGAGCACCTTCATATACAACTCGCGTATCTTTTGGTCCCATAGATTATCGGCTAGATCGAGGCCCTCTCAAGGCTTAGAGTCGGGTTCGACTCCCGGTGGGACCAATATCTGGTTTCAAATGCAGCATATAGGTAATCGCGAAACCTGCTACGCTTGATCGGAGAATCGTTTTGTCACTTTTTAGCGGTATGTAGAAAATACAAGTGAATCGTGTCTCGTGTGCGACAACACGACGTTTGCAACTTTCAGCGTTAAAAGTTTCGTTTAACTTCGAACGAGCAGCTAGATGTGCAATCTAGAGGTAAAGTACTTGCTACAGGTACAGAGTTATTTTTAGGTGCGTGATGTTAACGGTTAGCATGGCAGCCTCCAAAACCGCTCGTGAGGGTTCGAATCCTTCCGCACCTGAGCAAGACAGTAGTGAGTTGCGTAGGTTATCTCACGAACTAGGTACGCGAACGAAATTAGAAATAATGGATAGCGTGGTAATCCTAGAGCATTTGAAAGTAGAAGAGCCTAATTTGGAGAGCGTAGGCTTAATGTTCAATCCCGAGCCAGAGAAGGAGACTTCGAGAAACTAGTTTGGCAAAGTCGATGCTTCTACATATAAAAACGACGATTCACCTGAAAAGGGTAATGAATTTTAGGGAAAGCCTAAACTAAAAGGAGTCAATTGGCGGGTTGCGGAATCACGATATTGACCGTAAGAGAGTTTGGAGCGCGATGGACTGAGTACTAATCCGCTAGACTGGCCCACATCCGACTCTTAAAAACCGATCTTTAAGGTACTCAATTGAGTACCTTTCTTTTTGTTTAAACTCATTCATGTTTTACTAATTTTTTACTAACTTAAATATTAAAGATCTATATAGAGACTTTAAGGAGGAAAAATGCGTAAAGAGAGTCTTCGCGAAGCTAACGCTAGAGCAATCAATAGAAAAAGACTACTAAAGGAGTCTTCAAACGACTCGGATGAGATTTATGTTAAAATCGTAATTCCGGACGGATATTACGATGAGTATGGTAATCCAAACGGTGAACTCAACGGTATGCAAGAGCGTTGTGATCAGATCTCAGGTATTTTGGAGAGTTGTGGAGCACAGGTAATGTGGGATGTATCATCTGACCCTGAAGCTGGAATTGAAGGTGACGATTTTAGTGATACAGGTATTCGTATCATGACTACTGCGCAACTTAGAGATGCTTTAAGTAACAACGATATCGGAGAGGATGAAATCGCAGTATATTCTCATATCAAAGGTGAGGATGAGTACACTGATGAGGATTGGGCTATCGCAAGCGATCCTTACAATGATACAGATATCAATGAAGCATTCCGTATTTACGATATCAATTCATTGATTTATGATTCAGATGAATACGTAAATGGTTTAGTAGAGAATAAAACTAATAAACCAAATCTTAAAGAAGGAGAAGGACCAATGCTAGATTTCGACAGTTACGATGAGTTTAAAGAGGCGAGGTACGAACCTATTAGAGATAGTTTGATAAACCTCCTTATCGATATTGACGACAATGTCGGTACAAATAATCCTTTATACAAGGAATTGGAAGGTGAGATTACTAGACTCGATGGATTGGTAGATCGTATAGCTAAAAAGATTGTTAGATTACCTAACGCTTAAGTTAAGATCTAAACTTTAGAGGGTGCTGGTAATTTTTATTACCAGCATTTTTTTTTGAAACATTGAATAAGCTAAAACCTATATTCTTTATACATAATTAAGCATTCGATACTGCTTCATCCTCCCAGAGGCAGCTAAGAATATTACCTTAATAGATTTCGTTCGAAAAGGTTGGTGTTTAAGACGATTTGCACCGTAAAGCTTGCAAGGCCGCGCTCGGCTATAAGACGCAGCGGTCACCTTTTGAGAATGTAGCTCAGCTGGATAGAGCGTCCGCCTCCTAAGCGGAAGGTCATGCGTTCGAATCGCACCATTCTCATAAATGTCTCAAGTAGTGAAAGCTAGAGTTAGTGACCGAGTAACAACTTGGATTGAGCAAACCTGAAAAGAGGACCTGTCATCTTAAAGTCTTCGTTCAGTTCTTGATAGCTACAAGGCTGTATAAAGTAGAGTTTGCAATAATGTAGTCTATCCGTTGAAGCTTTAAAAAGGGTAAAGTTGCTAGTTATTCCCGAAGAAGTAAATTACCAAGAGGGGTAGATACCCTTATCGCAAAGGGTTGAGGAGTATTGGAGATAACTCTATCAAAAGGTGGTAACGAAAGAGAAACGAAAGTCGAAAGATGAGTAGGTCGGATCCGGAACCGAATTTTCTTTTTTGCAGTGCGACAAGACTGATTGAAAACATTGTTCCTGTGTCAAGTAGGTTAAACTGAAAGTGATTCGTAAGGATCGCGTACGTCAAAGAAGCTGTGACGGTAAAAATAAGAGCGGGAGACAACAGCCAGTATATAGACAACGCCGTGGTTTATAGGTAACTTCGACTGGATATGCTCCCTTAAATTGAGGCACGGACGGGTTAGTATACAACCTAGCGACTACCAACGTATACACAAAACGATTGACCCTCTACAACAGGTGACGCTGGTAGAGGGTATTTTTTTTTTGACAGTTTAACAACCTACTAACTAAATTAAAAATATACACAGGAGTTTTGGAGTATGAAAAAATTACGTGAATCTAGACAAGTTAGACAACTTATCGGTTTCGAGGTTACAAAAGCTTTAGAGTATCTAAAAAATAAAGGACTTATCGTAAAAGATAAAGGACAAGGTCTCTATCAGATTAGTGGTAATCCTGATAATTTAGGTTATATCTATTTAGGTACATTAGATATTCAAGCAGATGAATATGAAATCGCAGGTAGAGATACTTCAGTTATATGGAAAGGTCGCGACTGGGAAGAGTTTATGGATGATGTAGAAGACTTTATAAACTTTGACGCAGGTGTTCCATATCAGCCTAGCAATAGTGAAAGGGATCAGAATCTACAGGAATTGGTAAAGAAATTGGATGCAGAAGACTTTACAACTATGGTAGATAGAACGGGTAGAGTTATTGTAGATTTTGATATTGGTTCATTCGATATTGATTATGTTGAAGGTGAATGGGTTTATGTAGTTCACTACTCAGGTGAGTTCTATGAATTTACCATTTATAGAGAGTGGGCTGATGATGTAGTTTCTATTATTCAGAGTGTATCTGAGGATGATGCAGAGCAGTGGGCTCAAGCATATGTTAATGAAAAAAGTCCATTTGACGAATCAGCAAAACGCTATTCTAGAAAAAGCATTAAAGAGTCTGAGGGTGTTGAGCTTTATCCTGAGGGTGGAAAATTAAAAGCAAAAGCAATTACAAAGAAGGTTGTTTCTAGTAAAACAAAGAACAAGCTGAGTGACCTCGAAGTAGAAGATGCTACAAGAGACTTGTCTCCAAAGGAGAGAAAGGCTACAAAAGCAGTAATTAAGGATTTGAAAGCAAAAGGTAAATTAAAGGATATTTCTGATGAATTTGATATTGATCCTAAACCGGATTTAACCTTCAAAGCAAACGGAGATATTATGGTTACACCTGATAGTGGAAAGAAGTCTTATACAATTCCTGAAAAAGAGGTTGAAAAATTCGAAGAGGCTTCTCAAGGTGCTAGGTCAAGAATTCAAACAAGAATCACAAAAACACTTGATGACAACGATATCGAGTACGACACAGGATCTCAGTGTTTAGACTATGACGTACCTTTACTAGATGGAGCAGATATCGGTTGGTCAAGTATCGAAAAGGCAAAAACATGGTTTGCTAAAAAAGGATTAGATATTGGATTTGCAACACCAGATGGTATTCACTATTATGGATTTGTAAATCTCGACGATGAGGATGCTCAAGCGAAATTGGATGTCTACTTTGAATCTAAAGACGAGAACGATGACGATTGGTCGGATTTTACAGCCAATATTCTAATTTCATGGTACTAAGGTAAGGTTGGATAAAATGAAACTAAAGGAAGATGTTACAGGATTAAAATGGTATCAGGATGGGAGTACCTATAAAAGAAATATCTTTTCAAGCGGAGACGGTGTTGATGCCAAAGCAGTAGATGCGTTTGTTGATAGCATTGTTAAGGAGCATAACAATCATTTCGAAATAAAAGACCCAAAAATTACAGAGGAGTTGTATTTTGAAATTGATGGATGGAATGACTACAATGGTGACAATGTATATGTTGAAGTAAACTTCAATAGAGACTTTGATAGAGATTTCGATCTCGAAAGATGGGGCGAAGCCTCTTACGGTGGTGGAAGAAACGAGCATGGATACGTTGAAGCATTGTTAAACAGTGGTTACCTTGAAAAGCTCGGATTCAAAGATGCTAAAGTTGGTGGTGTAGGTTGGAATCGTGGAAGAGAGGTACCTAGATGGAATATCGATCTTTATGAATTCTCCGATTATACATCGGATCACCGGCTCAAGAAACCAACAAGTCTAGACTGGCATTCAACAGGAAACAAGATAAACGGAACTGAACCTTTTACTGTTGAAGAGGGTAAAGAAATAAGAAAAATCATCTGCGATAAAGTTGTTGATTTGATTAAGAAATATCCTAATGAGATCTACAACTGTAGTGAACCTGGACTAGAATTGAAAGTTGTAAAATCTAGACCAACAAGTATTAGTTGGAATGGAAGCTACACTCACAATGCTGGTTACTTTAACCTGGACATCGATATTCGAGACTTCTATAACTCAAAGGATGAAATGACATATGATGCTGATGAGCATAGATTTACAAGAGTCTTGAAAGAACATTGTGCTGAAGTCTTAAACGATTATTTAGCAGACTATGCCTTAGAGGTAAGACCAGATAGTTGCGAAGCTCATTGGTATGAAGGTGGAAATGACTCTAGTGTAACATACTTTGAGGTTGCAATTGGTTTTAAAGAAGCAGGTCTTGAAAACCCTTACGATGAATATAAAAAACACTCAGGTCTTTCTTACAAGGGCTATTTTGATGAAGATCCAAATCCAAATAGAACATTCCCTAAGAGACCTAAAAAGGTTACTGAGTCTAGAAGGAGATTGAGAATGAGAGGATTAAAGGAGGATGTAGGTATGAGTTCAAATTACGTAACACCTGAACAACGTCAGATAGCTATGAATAAGGCAAGAGATTATCATAACGCTTTAATGATGGCAGGTCTTCAAGATGTTGACATGGAAATGGAGAGATATGTTTCAAATCAACCAAGCGAGAGAGCTTGGTACAATACTATCATGAACTCACTTGATGGTTTTATTGACAGTAGAGTTGATGAGGATGATACAGACTGGAGAAGCTACTTAGCAGAATCTAAACAGGTTGATGAGTGTACTTGTTCAGGTGAGTTCCAGCGTTTAGCTCCAGTTGGAAAGAATACTAAAATGGTTAACCTAGCTAAAAAACAGCCTTTAGGTAAAAAAGATAAGTACAATAGGTTAGGTGAGAATAGGTCACGTAGATTACAAGAAGAGGAAATAGGCCGTGAGATTTATGATTTTACCAATAACGATCCTGACGAAGATGTTTTTGACGTATTGTTAGAGGTAAATGGTGGTGCAATGCGAGTTGAACAAGATGAGCTTGATTCACTAAACATTCACTTACAAAACTCAGTACACGGTGCTTACGGACTTTACATTAAGGGTAATGGTAAACCTGATGTCATAATTAATGACTTCGAAACAGGTGTACGTACACCTAATTATAGGTATAAGATTGAAGTTATCTTGGTAAATGATGACGACGAATCTGAACGTGCTTATAGTGAAATTAACAAGTATCTTGCAGACCTTTTAGGTTATTAAGATAAAACTCCTGTAAAAGTAAATGTGGTTCTTAGGAACCACATTTTTTTTTGGATTTTGAAAAATTACTAAATAATTTACTATGAGAGTAAGATTAGACGAACGAACTGTAGACTTTTTTAGATCTTTTGGTAAGTCAAACTTGACGGATAAACACTATAAAATTCGTCTTACAAAAGATTATACCTACAATTTGGTTAAAATATTATCAGTAAAAGAACAAGGCTTAAGACTTTACTTCTCAGTGAGACCTACATTCTCGACAGGTAAGAAATCGAGTCGTGAAGGTAATTTAAGACCTACAACTACATATGACGTACAAATTCAGTTTGATAAGGCAGCTAAGTATCTAGAACCGTTTAAGAAGGATGACCCAGATATGTTGTTGTCTGAGTTATATTTGTTAGACTTAAAGGATATAAGAAAGTTTTGGAGAACGGTTGTAGATAAATGTGATGTAAGATTTTACTCAAACGACCCTTCGTTCTATTGGCAAGGTTTCTGGGAAGATTTATCAAACCAGAGGGCGGCCATAAAACCATTTAAAGGTAAACACGGAGATGGAACGTGGAGAAAAAGACATCAAGCTTCAGGTGGTTTAGTTAAGGAAAAGCTTCGTGTTACAAAACACATCGCACAGATTTTGATAGATCTTGAAGATTATGAGAGATATATAACTACATACCTAAGCAAGAGTCAGTTAAAAGTTACAAACGGTGTTGGAGATAAATAATGACCAGGAAGCAGATACTACAAGAGATGTTTAGTGATACAGAAATTGAGGTTATAAACAAATACGAACCTCAATTAAGGGGTCTTATAGCTAAGGCCGTAAATAAACTGGACTCTACGAAACCTATTGCTGATAACGATAAAATAAGCTCAGCTGTAGATTCTTTACTACTTTTTATTTTTGATAATAATCCTCCAGAGGGCATGTCAGATAGGGTACAGGTTGAATTATTAGACTTGTTTACAGATCCTAAATATGCAGGTAGTTGCGATGAAATTGTAAATACAATTTTTAAGAGTAGGTTAGGTGTAGAGAGTTTACGTAATTCTAATTTTAACCTAAATGATGTTTGTGGAAAATCTGAAATCACAAAACAGTTTTTATTAGATTTATACAATATCACAATTTCAATAGGTGGTGGAAATTCAATTGGTAAAGGTGAGTTGATGTTTGCAGCTTGTCTATCTGATGTAAAGTTAACAGTTAGGTCGACAAATAGTAAATCAGACCTTACTACGGTAAAAGGTGTACCAGTTGAATTGAAATCTGACGGTGGTCGATTAGACGGATCCGGTATAAGACCTACACGATTTAGAATAGAAAACATGATAGAGTTGTTAGATAACGCGTTAAGATCTAATGACTGTCCAGACTTTAATACAGCTAGACAACAACGTAAGCAACAAGAGTATGCTGTTTTAGTTCAAGACTTTAATCAGTTAAGAACTAATCTACGTCAAGGTGGTGATTGGTTTACTAGATTGAGTAATCCTTTTAGTCGTAAGTCTATTGACTATTTCTGGTACGGTTCTTTTTTAACTTGGTTAAAAAACTATGCGACACATTGTCAAGCCTTGAACATACAAGTAGACCTGGCTAAAGTATTAAGTGATTTAATTTTCTCTATATATCAGGATATCTATCAGGATTTTGATTTCGGAGTAGAGATGCACTATGTTACTAAGGCTTGTGATCAACTAGCAAAGGTTATTCTTACAGCTAACGATGTTGAGAGATTTGTAACATGGGATACGGTTATTAGAGCTAGAGTTTATATGAGATTAACTAAAGATAATGAAGCTAGTGATTCAGCTTATCTAGTTTTCACTAAAAATACAGGTTCGAATGTTATTGCACATTGTATTGACTATACAAACGGATTAAAAGGTGTAGATTTTAGTGGTGAGTTTAATCAATGGAATGATAAAATCAATAGTAGAAAATTACACGTTACACCTGGAAACGATAATGTAAGAGCATCGCACGCAGTTCATGTAAGAGATTAAAAATAAAATCGGTCCTTTCGGACCGATTTTTTATAGAGCTTTTAAGTAGTTATAAAGATGCTCCGAATTGGCTAAATTGTACTTTTGATGATTATGTTCAACCTCTCCACCGAAACCTTGTTCTCCGTAGTAGTACTCAATTTCATTATCTACTACCAATTGTTCACAAAGCCTCTTATCAGGTTTCTGAATAAACATATCCATACCAGCCTTACGAAGTTCCTCGACCTTTTCTTCGTAATCTTTTATCGCTTTATCCCAGTCTTGAATAACCGGTTTAAGAAGAGACTTTTCGTTAACAGCCAGGAACAAGGTCCTTAAGTGATCCTCTGTTATCTTATAGACCCACTCGGCAGGAAAAGCCGAAGAGTCCTGTTCCGAAAGAAAAGGATTCTTTTCAAAAGATTGAGTAATTGCATCATGTAGTTGTCGATCAGCTGTTTGAATTTTTACTAACTGCTCCTCAAACGTTTTAAATGAAATCATATACTACCTCTTTTGAAATATAGAATCAACTTAGAAAAAGTCTCTATTTACTTTTCTACGAAGTTTTGTATACGCTTTAGCTTCAATCTGACGAACACGTTCACGAGTAATACCGATATCGGTACCAATCTCTTCCAGTGTAGCACCTTTCTCCATTAGTCGATCCCAGTTGTTTCGTTTTTTAATGATGTATGCTTCTCTCTCGGAGAGGTACTTATCTATTAAAGCCTGAAGCCTGTCTTTTGTATCCTCCTGAATAGCCTTAGATTCAGGATTATCCAATTCAGGTCCTTCCAACAAATCAATTACCTCATCCTGAGATTCAGGACTTACAAGCCGATTCAAACTACTTACGTACAAAACTCTTTCAGCTTTTCTTACGTTTTCATTGTCTACGATACAATCTACACCACAAGCTTCAAGAACCTTTTTTCTGAGAGCCTGATTAAGTGTAGCAGCTGGAATGTGTATAGGACTGTACATTTCCTGTACCAAACGTTTACACTTTTGTGTAATCCATACTGTAGCGTAAGTACTGAATTCTACATCCTTACTGGTGTCGAATTTCTGAATACAGCGCATCAATCCAATATTTCCCTCTGAAATGAAGTCGTCTACATCTACTACGGAGGACATTCTACTCTTGTGAATGTTGTAATACTTGTTTGCGATACTACGAACAAGTCTTTCGTTCATCTTAAGTAATTCTTCTAGGGCAGTCTTATCACCATTCTGGTACCTAGTAATGAGATAGTACTGCTCCTGCTTTGTTAGAATTTTTCCCATTTTCTGTACCTCCTTAAAGTTGTATTCCACCCTTACTCCTTATAATATAGGTTTTGGCTTAAGGCTATTTACAAAAAGAAATCCCTTCAATTGAAGGGATTTTACTAGTAGGTTCTACAACTGATTTGAAGGATTACTCCTCCCAATCTAAATCCTCTTTTGCATCAGATGCCCTTGAAGCAGCCGTCGATACACCCGGTCGAGATTCTTTTACATCGGGTGCTACAGCTGAAGCAGAAACAATTTTTCCTTTCTTAAGCTTTGGTCCTGATACAACATCTGCTACTTTTTTATTGGTAACGGGTCCGTAAATAAACTTGTTATCGTTTAACTTGACATAATCTCTAAGGCCTTTTATAGTTATAATAGCTTCACTATCTAGTTCTTGTCCGGTTACGATTGCGCCATCTTTTAAGTGAGCTTTACCTTGAATTTGTACTACTGTATACTTTTCAGCAAATGCAATTCCGAAAACAAGTAGTAATGCGATTGTTGTTAAAAGCTTTTTCATAGGCATATCTCCTCTATATACATTGAAATTAGTTTTTCTTTTCAAACATTGCTTTTTCGTAACATTTTTGACACAGACATTTATATTTTGTATCACCAACAACTACGTCAGATGTTTTCTTAAAATCAGCAAACGAGTAGGATGCAAGCTCAGATCCACATTCCATACAAACAGCGTTTAGCTTTTTAATCTTATCACAATAAGGAAGAATCTTAATTGTCTCTTCAAATAATTCACATTCTGAAGTGGCTAACAATCCTCCGAAATAGACATCAAAGTCAGTTTGATGACATATGTGATGTATTCCAGGAATCATAAAATATTCGTCAACAAAAACAGCGTCAAAACCATCTGCAACAATCCTTTCATTGTCACTTTCGTCAAACCTTGTCCACTCCAAAACAACAAAACGTTGAGGATATTTCTCCTCAAGTTTGTTAAGATCAACGCCACCTGAATGAGTAAAATAACCCCTATCGTCCTTTCTAGGACGAATTAAAAGAACTTTTTTGTTAGCAAATAAGAGTCTCTCTAACCTTTGGAAAAGAGCTGTCGACTTTCCTGAGTACATTGGACCACAAATTAATGTTTTCACTTTTTATTCTCCTCTGCGATTTTATAAGCCAATCTAAATGCGCGCATATCTATCTCCTCATATAGGATTTGCTAAAAATCCTATATGAGTAGGATGTAACCTAAATTGCTCTGTTCCCAATAATCTTGTTCCCTAGAGTCAATGTCTAAATAACTATCGTGAAATACCTTTTCCTTACTCATATTCGATCCTAAAAGCATCTTCTTTTGAGCTCTGCTCAATCTGATAGCCTTTGATAATTGCCTTCATAGAAGAAATCATTTCGGATACATGCTCCTTAATGATTTTTTCTGAAACACTTTTTACAACATCTTCATATGTATTACTATTACTTACAACACCTTTTTTGAATCTAATCTTGGTATCCCAGTTTATCTCTGTAGACTTTTTAGACACGACATTACAAGTTTCGATTGTATAGACCTCTCCTGATTTAAAGAAGACTTGAATTGTAAAATAACATTTATATTCGAAAACGTTATATTGTACTGCGGCGAATCTTAATTCATACTTCTCGTTCTCGAGGTGATAAATATTCTTAAAAAGACTAGTCTGTAAGTTACCCATAAAATAACTCATCAGACCTTTTGTAGATACCATCTCTTGTAGGTAAGGAACTAAGTCAGTACAAACGTGTTTCTTAAACAATTTCATTTTTAACCTCCCGTGTTTCATACTCCTCAAGGTAATCATATAAAGCTCTGAAAAAATGTTGAGTAGCCTCTTTTGAAATACGAGGATCTTTATATATTCTATAGAGATTCATTATATACTCATCCTTTTCAAAAACTTTATTTTTTAAAGCTTCAAAGATTTTATCTGTTTTTGATTTCATACCTGTAGATTGAATTTCATCCCAACCAAAGATTTTATAATCTACAATTAACCTTTGAGCAACCTCTCTACCAAACGCATCAGCTTCTTCAACCTGATTATAGTAACTCCTGTTTTGTTCAAGCTCTAAGTTTGATGGATCATCAAAAAAGACCTGTACGTATTTTTGTTGTAGCTTAATTTTTACATCGGTCGGTACCTTTGCATTTTGTTGTTTATGTGTGTCTTCGTGAATAAACGCTAACCAAAAATCGTTTATAAAGTCCTCTACATTTTCTTTTGTACAAACTTTAAAGCTATCTTCAAAAGCTTTTGAGTATTGTATTTCAAATACATCGTGAAGTCTTCTATAGCAAGCTGTAATAGCTGGATAAGGTACATTTAAGTAATCCTCAACTAAACTACACTTTAGTTTCTTACAATTACTTTCAAAAGTTTTCTCATCTATAACATTATTCAGCTTTTGAAGAATTTGTTCCATAAACAGTAAACAAATATACTTATCTGTCTTATGATAAGCCTCTAATAGAGTTTTATTTTTGTTTTCAGCCTTTATATTAAGTAATCTCATATGACTTTTAAACCCTTGAATGAGCTAGTGCACAAACCAACTCTGTTTTATCTTCATCTACCAAAATCTTTTTAACCAGATTGACAAAGTCCTCTTCGTTTAGTATTTTGTTGTCTTTTTCGTTGAATGCCTCTCTTGCCCTCTTAAGAACACTATCTACATCTAGGTACATCATTTTAGGTATAGTGTAAATCGAATCTGAAATTGGAGCATACTGCATATCAGGTAGAACAGAAATACGGCCATTGTCGAAACCTTTTTTGAAACCTGCTTTAAATCCATTTTTATAAGCTAGAGATTCCTCTAGAGTTAATCTTTTATCTTTATTGCAGAGTCGATAGTTTGCAACAGCGGCGTTAGCTTCATTTTCGACAGCGTAACCTAACTCCTCTTCATTATTGATTATACCATTAAAAACTTGTTTATGTTTAAATTCACCATAGCCGACATCTTTTATCTCAAGTGTAACTGGTTTGCTAAGAATCTCTTGAACCTTTGTACTCTCAATTACATCTTCAATTTTCTGTTTCTGTAAAGGAAGTTTAGCAACGTAACCGTCACCTAAGTTGTAAATCAATTCGACTCTATCATCTACTCTTTGAACAAAGTAGTCACCGATGCCTAATCTCTTACCTAAACATTTAATACTGAGATTTTTCTTTACCTCACTTTTAATATTTTTGAAAAGTTCTTTATACTCTTTGTAAGGTTTATTCTCCTCTTGCTCATAGTAGTTACTTAAAAGTACATCTGCATATTCAATTATTTCATGAACAGGAACATTCTCTATACCGTGATAACCTGTTTTCTTTTCAAAAATACGTTCGAGTCTACCATTAATATTGTCAAAACAATATTTTGATTTCCATTCACTTGGAATGTTTAAGTTGTTGATTTGTTTTTTAAACTCTTCGAAGTAGTCAAGAGATATCTCTCCTGTATCCTTACCTTTGTAAACTTGATCTTGAATTTTGTCAAAATATGTTATGAATCTTCCGCGAGGATGATCATACCTAAAGTAATCTCTTTCACCAATACCAAACATGTTTTATTCTCCTTAAGTCTAACCTCTACATTTCTGCGTTGGTCGTTCTTCAACTAAAATTATAGAAAAGGTGGCCTTGCTACTAACTTAAATAAATAATTTAAACCCTTCAACTCGATATTGCCGTAGTTGAATTGTTTTTCTTATTGAAAGGAGAAAATATGCAAAACGCTATTGATGTTTTGTGGGAGAACTTTTATTATACTAAACCTCTCACATTCTGGGAATTTGTTCAAGAATTCAAATCACTTAAATCTCTATTTCCTTGTGTAAAGGATGCGTTGAAAAGATTCGACGAATCTACAAAAATGTTATCTGCCTATCCAAGTGAAATCTACGTACAAGGAGCCGTAGGTATTGGAAAAGGAGTTTATTGTTACCTCGTTTTCCTTTATCGTGTTTACTTATTTCTTTTATTAAAAGAACCTCATAAGTTGATGAGTTGGGCTCCCTCTGCAGAAATTGGAGCAGTTGTTATTGGTCCAAGATCGGATGAAACATTAAAAGGAATTGTCAACTTTATCCAGAGTGCAGGCTCAACTACCTTTGGAGTAGGATATGAATATGAAGGTAATGATAAAAAAGTTGTATCAGAAATAATTTGGTCTATAAAAGACAAGAATGTTGTAGACCTGTGGCTTGAAAAAGGACTGGATGGAAGGTTTTATTTTAAAGCTAAAAATGGAAACAAACTAGTTTTCGAAGCTGTCACGAATCAAAGCGGATTAATGGGTCTTCAACCTGCAATTAGCTATTTTGAAAGTGATGACTATGATTTGTATTGCTCTTTAGTTACAAGAGTGCAAGCAAGGTTTGGTTTACAAAACAAGGTGCTTTTCTCTACAATTATTGTTGATAAGTTTCCTAATAATCTGTATTCAGATTTATTAGATCAAACAATAAAAGAGAAGGAAAAAGAAGCAAACGTTTTAGTTGAAAGGTTCGTATACTATTTCTACAAGAATGTTGAAAATGAGGAGTTTTGGAAAGATAAACACGATTACATGATTGATCCGGATACAGGTAAAGTCGAAAGAAAAGACGCCGAAAATGTTGAAGGATTAAATTGGATTTGTTTTCCTGGAATATATAAATCTACGACAGGCGAAATGAATTTATATGAAATGGCAAAGAAGAATCCTGAGGCATTCATTAAGGATATTTTAGGTTTACCTTTAACAACTCCATTATCAAAAGAATACAAAGTAACTGACGAGTTAAGTGCTTTACAGACTGTTAGAAAACTTATAAAAGATTATCATATAAAAATTACATACGGTAATGACGGAATGTATTTAGCAATTGATGAAGTAAATACTAAGATAAAGGTTTACTAAATAAATTATATGCGCAAGCATTTAACGATATTGTAGATCTTCGAGATGGTGTAACTATGAAAGTTACAAAACAATCAGAATAGTAAGTTTTAGAATATTAAGAGGGGTTTTATTTATGAGAAAGTTTTTGAAAGAATCGGAAGAAAATACATTTAATGTAGACGCTGGTTGGGATGGTCCAGATTGGCGTAAAAACGGTTTTTATGGTATAGTTTTCGACGATCGCTATGAAGGAGATGAGTACATTGTTCCGTGTTTTATGAGAATCGATGCTACACCTGAGAAGGCCTTTTTCGGCTGGAGTTATTGGGATATTTTAGGGAATTCTAAAAAGTTTATCAAAAAGGTTAAAGAAACAGGAGATACAACTCACGACGTATCTAAAGATGGACCTCTATTTCTTGATTTAGCTCTTTGGGTTAAAGATCCATTTAATATGGGTTCACAAGATAAAATTCAATTTGAAGATAGTTGGTTACCAAAGTGTAGAGTATTCTGTTCTAAAAAATACGATACAAGTAAAATCTATGCGACAGAGTATCCAAAAGGTATTGTAGATCAACTTGAATTGGAATTAGCGGCCGCAGGCATGACATATAAAGAGTACGACGATAAATTGGAAAAGTTGTGTAGTAGGATTTATGGTATGGACCTACCAAAACCAACATCAAATTGGGTATACCCATTCTAATTTAATTTTGTTGTAAATAGAAAGCTCCTCAAAAAGAGGAGCTTTCTTTTTGATGACACTAACAGGACTTAAACCTGTGACATTTGGTTTCGAAGACCAATGCTCTATTCAACTGAGCTATAGTGCCGAGATTGGAGTTAAGCGTTGTCTCGAGAACTCTACTTAACGTTTTATGAGCCATCGGGGATTTGAACCCCGAACCTAAGGATTAAGAGTCCCTCGCGCTAACCGTTGCGCCAATGGCCCGTTTTTAATTAAAATGAGCGGTACGAGAATCGAACTCGTGACCTTAACATTAAAAGTGTTATACTCTACCAATTGAGTTAACCGCCCAGAGATGAGCCTAGTCGGAACCGACCCGACAACCTGATGGTTAAAAGCCACCTGCTCTTCCGGTTGAGCTATAGGCCCGAATAATTGATTTGCGCCTGCTGGGATTTGAACCCAGGACCACAAGATTAAAAGTCATGTGCTCGTACCAAGCTGAGCTACAGGCGCATAACTACAACGCAAATCAATTAAAGGGCTTTGTCTAAGGCAGCAATTACTGCCGCCACTTCCGCATTTCCTCTCATTTTAATCTTCTCCTACTTTTACGGCTTCTGCTGGGTTCGAACCGGCGACCCCTCGATTAACAGTCGAGTGCTCTGACCAACTGAGCTAAGAAGCCAAATACCTAAATACTACTGG
>AUXO011621019.1_pt1 | contig 18841 bp, 22 predicted proteins | sample 768731 | NCBI WGS metagenome assembly AUXO01 (sample SAMN02715735, study PRJNA202380) | gut metagenome | biome: sheep rumen | host: Ovis aries | place: New Zealand: Palmerston North
TTGACATCAAATTGGACCATCATTTCAACCCCTTTGTCTACTTTCTATGGTATTTTACTAAATAATATTATATAATAATTTTAACAGAATAGCAAGGAGGGGAAAAGAGAAAATGTTAAAAAATAATCGTCAAGGATTTGTCCTTGCAGAAACCCTAGTAGTTACTGTATTTTTAATGTTAATATTTACAATGATATACACAAATTTTTATCCATTAATTGGAGAATATGAGAAACGAGAAACCTATGATGACGTCGATGGAAAGTATGATGTTTTTTGGTTGAAACGAATGATTGAAGACAGTTCCTACCAAATTGGTGTAGAAAAAATTGTTAATCTTGCGGAAAGAGGATATGCTCGTTTTGAATGTGATGATGTTTCAGCCGACGATGAAAAAAGAGAAATCTGTAAGAATATGGTAAAAGCCCTACAAGTTGAAGGCTGCAATTCCAAAGGAAATGAATGTGAAATCTATATAACTCCATATCGAATTGGAAATGGAAACGATAAGTCTGGAGACGTTTGGTTTAAAAAGACCGTGGCTCAAGAATCATATAAACGATATGAAGAAGATTGCTTTGCGGGAGATTGCCCAACATTATATAAAAACAAATGCATTGCTAGAGAAGGAACTGGATCAGAACAGTATTGTGAAAATAAAGGTAATAAAAATGTTTTTAGAAGTGGCTTTAAAGACTATATTTCCAGTCTACCAGATTATAAAATTGAATCTTTAAACTATGCCAAGTATCGAGTAATTGCTTGCTTTCATCATGTGAAAGACAACAACAATTATTATTCTTATGCAACGATTGAGGTGAATAAATAATGAAACGATTGAATAATAAAGGTATGACGATTATCGAAGTTTTGATAAGTTTCGTCTTAATTATGATGATAACGGCATCTATGTATAGTTCTGTATCTTCTTTTAATCAAAAACGTATGATAGAAGAATATAAAGAACAAATCCTAACGTACAAAAATGTTTTAACCAAAGAAATCCAAGATGATTTTATTAAAATTGGACTGGCTCATGCTAATTATGACCGAACGATAACAGGAGATATGATTACACATACTCTAAACTGTGATTTAAAAGATGGTACTCAAAGACAATTAATTGTATCGCAACGTCTTGCATACTCTACCTACCATATTGCGGGATCTCATACATCGGATGATTATTTTATGATTCAATATGGAAAACCAACGGATTTAATTGAGTATGATATACCAGATTTAGGTTCTTCCAAAAATGAGTACAATCACGTAGTAAAAGATTTGAGTATCAATAACGTTTTAATCGATATTACGGAAGATAACGTTTTATCCATCTATATTGGCTTTTATCATCCAGAGTTAACCACTAGATATGCGATTGAAATCATTGCGCCAATTAACTTTATTTTCTCAGGGGCTGAGTTTATTGATCCAACCAGAGAAATCTATTTAATTAGTTATGATTTAAGAGGAGGACAAATTCCTTCTGGATTATCCAATCCGAATATGTATATGTTAAATACACCGACATTTACATTAAGCAATCCAACCAAAGCCGCAGCCACGTTCTTAGGTTGGACAGGAAGTAATGGAGGAGTCCCTCAAATGAATGTTTCTGTTCCAACGGGAAGTTCTGGACACAAATCCTTTACGGCTAATTGGAATGATTTTAAATGTAATATTACCTATGACCCAAATGGTGGAAATTTCAGTAAAAATGCCACAAACACCACCCAAGAATGCGATTATGGTTATGGAGATGACGGTGCTTGTACCCTTCGTTCGGCAACTTCCAATGGATTTTATAAAGCAACCAGAGAAGGCTATGAAATATGTGCTTCTCATCCTTGGGTAGCCGGAGGTAGTGCCTATGCCGCAACCGCTTATCCAACTGCTTCTATCTGTCCTGGTATTTTATCTGGATCTCAAAATGTTACTTTAAGAGCAAACTGGGCACAAAAATTTAATATAACGTACAATTACGATGGGGCAGCAGATGTCAAAAACCCATCATCTTATAATACTTGCAGTAGTCCTATTACTTTAAAAAATCCGAAAAAAGAAGGATTTGAATTCGTGGGATGGGTTGGTTCAAATGGAACTACTCCACAAAAGAATGTAGTGATTCCAACTGGTACAACAGGAAATCTATCCTATAGAGCGGTATGGACAGAAAAAACAGTTACCGTAACGGTATACGCAGCATCCAACGATCGTATAACATTTACCGGACCAGTAACGGGTATGATTCAAGCTTCAACCACTGGAACAGCAGTTGTTAACTTACCACTCGGATATTATACGTTCACATCTAGTATTGCCAAAAAAACCGATTTAAATACAGCTTATACAAAGAATTTCCAAGTAAAAGAAGAAGCTCAAGTATTACTATTCTTCCCAGCTGGAGCGATTTATTGGTATGGAAATGGAGCTGTATCAGGCAGTTACTTATATGATAAAATGGGTGGAATTGAATATGAGTATTTAGATGACGATGGCGTAAAAACAGGAAGTATCAGTGAAATTAAAAAGGAAAAGGAATGGATCCAAGTAAATCCAAATGATATTCGAGCTACCATGACAACGGAAAATAAAAACTATTATTCTCAAATTACCACGAAAAAGAGTTTTACTAGAGAAGAATATAATCACTTACGTTGCCATGTCAGTGCTACGGAAAACTGGACCAATACAACCGATGATACCTTTATGAAGTCATCCCTATATATTACAGGATCTTCTCTTAAGAAAGAAGCCTTTGGAAAAGGAAAAGATCAATACTACAATATTGATATCACGGATTCTTCTCCTACCGCTAAATTAAAATTTAGAATTAAATCAGAAGCCAACGGATCCGATACAGTAGAAACAGTCATCCATGCTATCTGGTTAGTAAAAGAATAAAAGTGAGAAATCACTTTTTTTCTTTTTAGAAAAACCAAAAGAACAAGAAAAAAATCATAGAAAAAGCCAATCCCAAAACTCTACCTTTCAAAAAAGAAAAATAAGAAAAAGGACTATTTTGAAGAATACTTCCTACTTGCATATGAATGGATATCCCTCCGAAACTAAGAAAAAAAAGTAGAGTAAAAGAACGCCAAAATAAACTAGAAATCAAAGTAGTAGAAAATACACCATTCGTTAAATCAAACAGCCCATTCCAATACACGTAGAGAAAAGAGTTCATCGAAAAATAATGAGTTCCTAAAAAACCAATAACAAAGAAGAAAAGAGAAATACCATAAATAAGAATCATCGTGTGAATTGCATCTTCAATAGAGGTTTGTAAAGCTTGATAAAAGGGTTTGGAGGAAGAGGAAATAGAACATTCTCCTTTTTTCGAATAAAGAAAAAACAACACAAGATTACTAAAGAAAATCGCAAAAAAAATTTTCCAACAAATGTTTTTCTCTACCACTTGCGAAACAGAGCCAAATAAGAATAAAAGATTGGGAAAAAAAGAAGAATAGAGGAGAGCATTTCCTTCTTCTTTTCCTAAAGATTGTTTTTCCCATAAAGAAACAATGGTCTTGGCCCCAGCCGGTACACCACTGAAAAGACTAACTAGAAAAACATAGAAACGAGTAGAATTCTTAGGAAATAATCTTTGAATAAAATCTAGCATACCATATTCTAATAATAAACGAGAGAGTAAAAACAAAAGAAAACTAACGGGAAAAAATTTTGTTAAAAACAAAATAGAATAGCGAACGGATTCGGAAAGTAGAAGAGAAGCATTTCCAAGAATTCCCAAAAATAGGAACCATAAACTGACAAGTATAAGTATTCTTTGATAACTTTTTTTCATATTTTTTCCTTTTGTTTGTTATAATGATTCTAGGTGATAGAATGTTTAAAAAAATCTTAAATGCCATCCTAGAATTTATAAAAGAAGAGTATAAATTTTTGATTTTTGCAATCCTTTTATACAGTATATTACAGTTTCCTCTAAATTATTATATTATTGTAGGAGGAGGAACCAGTGATGTTTCAAGCCGTATTTCAGTAGAAAACAAATATTCAAGTAAAGGTAGCTTCAATATCAGTTATGTAACCGAATTAGAAGGAACTATCTTTACCTATGCTCTTAGTTATGTAATACCAACCTGGGATCGAGAAGATGCTAATTTATATAAATATGATGAGCAGGAAAGTCTAGAAGACATTCAATTTCGAAGTGATCTAGACCTTCGTAGTGCAAATTCAACCGCCACCTATTGGGCATATACACTAGCTGGAAAAGAAATAAAAACAACTTCTTCCCAAATATTTGTAATTGCGAAATTTGAAGACTTTGATTCTCCTTTAAAAATAGGGGATGAAATACTATCTATCGATGGTCATTCCTATGAAACAATCTCAGAGTATAGAGAATATTTATATACCAAAAAAGCTGGAGAAACAGTTTCAATTGATGTGAATCGAAAGAAAGCAAAGAAAACACTAAAGGCGACTCTTTATGATTATGAAGATCGTGTAATACTAGGAGTTGGTCTCCAAGGAGTAAAAGATTATGAAACAAGTCCTACTCTAGAAATAAAATTTAGAGGTAGTGAATCAGGACCATCGGGAGGTTTAATATCTACCCTAGAGATATACAATCAATTAACCAAAAAAGACATAACACAAGGGAAAAAGATTGCCGGAACCGGAACCATAGAAGAAGATGGAACCATTGGATCAATTGGTGGAGTAACATATAAATTACTAGGAGCTGAAAAATCGAAAACAGAGATATTTTTAGTACCAAGTGGACAAAATTATGAAGATGCATTACAATATAAGAAGAGTAAGAAATTAAAAATAAAGTTAATAGAAGTGAAAACCATTCAAGATGCAATTGAAAAACTGGAGAAATTAAAATGAGAATAGGGATAGATTTAGATGATACTCTTTGTAACACTAGTGAAACCGTCCAAAAATATCTGAAAATGTATGCTTCTACTACCAATTTTTCAAAATTAGATATTATGAATGAGGAAGATTTAACCAAAGAATTTTTTAACTCTTGTTTAGAAAAAATATATAATGAGGTAGAACTAAAACCGTATGCCAAAGAAGTCATTCAAAGGTTAAGAGAAAAAAGACATACATTTTATGCCATTACAGCTCGTAGTAATACGTTTGTTCCTTCTATTAAAAATGTAGAAGAAATAACCCAAAAATGGTTAGAAAAACAAAATATAAAAGTAGAAAAAATCATAACGGCATCCTATGGTGAAAAGAAAGCAGAAGTATGTCAAGAATATCAAATTGATATAATGGTAGATGATGATCCTTATAACATAAAAGCAATGCATGCATTCAAAGTAAATTGTATTTTGTATGATGATAAAGAACGCTTTACTTCCAGAGAAAACTATGCAACCAACTGGTTAGAAGTAGAAAAGATAATAGAAAGGAATTCGTAAAATGAAAAGAATAGGATTATGGATTATGATCGGGATGTGTATCTTAATAGGATCGACTCCCAAAGTAAAAGCCGCTCATTATGAAGTGCGAGAACTAATACCAATCGAGGTAGAAACAACCGTAGTAACTTCTGTCTTTAGTTACAAAAATTTAATGTATTTTGATGGTAAAGTACAATTTGCGGGAATTAAAAATCTTACCCATGAGACTCATCCGGTAACCATAAGTATTGGATTATTCAACAAAGATAAAAAAAATATTGGGACGATTAATTTCTGTTCGGCTGACACTCTAGATGGAAAAGAAGAAAGAGCATATGTCATTCGGGTAGGAGAAGAATATTTAGGAACAACCAGTACCATTGCTGATATCAAATATATTTCTATTTTAGGAGATAATGACAAATGTCGTACGAGTGGTAGTACGGAAAATCTAGGTCAAACAGTCGAAGAAATTGGAATGGCTAAGAACGGACAATTAGATACCAAAGCTAGTTTGCTTGTAAATGTAATGATTGTCTTAGGAGTAATAGTAGTAGGTATCTTCCTATATTCTGCTTTATTTACGAAATCTTATCAAAATATGGATGGCAATCAAGTTCGCAAAGGATACAATAAAATCAACAAAAAAATGAGAGAAAGAAGAGAAGCTATTTTAAGAAATACACCACCTCCAGCTCCGCAACCAATAACCGATAAACCAGAAGAAATTATTCAACAAGAAGAACAAGCAAAAATGGGGCAAGAAACGGATTTACACAACTTGTACAAATAGATAAAAAAAGAGGAAATAGTATCCCCTTTTTTCTTTGGAAACATGATACAATGATACTAGAAAGATGGTGAAAAAATGACTAAAATTAAAAATCCAACGATTCGTACCATTTTAAATATATTAGGCTTAACCGTAGGTAGCTTATTGGCTGCTATAGCCTTAGAATTATTCTTAATTCCTAATACAATTTTAGATGGAGGAGTTACTGGAATATCTATAATACTCTATAAAATCTTTCATATTCCACTAGGATTATTAGTCATATTATTAAATATCCCTTTTGTTTTTATTGGATATGAGAATCTAGGAAAAAGATTCCTTGTCAGAACCGTTTATTCTATGGTTATGTTCTCTATTTTTTTATCATTCTTTGAATTGTTAGAACCATTCACAGAAGAAATATTACTCGCAACCGTATTTGGAGGAGCCCTTTTAGGAATCGGGGTAGGAATTGTCATTCGCTTTGGTGGATGTGTAGATGGAACGGAAAGTGTAGCCATTGTCATTAGCAAAAAAACCAATCTTAGTGTAGGAGAAGTTGTCTTACTATTTAACTTAATTATTTATACAGTAGCTGGTTTTATATTTGGTTTTGATCGAGCTATGTATTCCTTACTAACGTATGTAATTACCTTTAAAGTAATTGACTTTGTATCCGAAGGTTTGGAGCAAGCCAAAGCTGCTATGATTATCACAGAAAAAGGAACCTCCCTATCAAAAGAAATATACAATCGTCTAGGAAGAACCACCACAACTTTAAGAGGAAAAGGATTAATCAGTGGAGAAAAAGAAGTTCTCTATTGTGTCCTAACGAGAATTGAATTATTTGAATTAAGACATATCGTAGAAGAAATGGATGAAAGTGCTTTTATTACGATATTAGATGTATCTGATATCATTGGAACTCATATTAAATCCAATCATCGATTCAAAAAATAAGAGACTATTGTCTCTTTTTTAGGGAAGATTCCTCTTTTTAACATTTTTTTAATAAGATAGTTGACGAAATAGTTTGTTATTAATATAATGTTAATAAGAACAGTAAAGATTGGAGAAAGAAATGGAGATTAAAAATATGAAAATTTACAAAAGTTGTTTAATAGTAGTAGATATGGTAAATGGATTTGTGAGGGAAGGAATGTTGCATGATGAATCTATTGCGAATATAATTCCAAGACAAATAGAACTCATCAAAGAGGCGCATCAAGCTGGCAAAGCCATTCTTTTTGTGAAAGATACCCATCAACCAGATTCAACAGAATTTGTTCGTTTTAGAGGTTCTCATTGTTTAGCTGGAACAACAGAATCAGAACTTGTGGAAGAGTTAAAACCATGGGAAGAGCAAGAAGATACTTTCCGTATTTTAAAGAATTCTACCAGTTTTATGGAATCCCCAACATTCCGTGCGTTTATGGAAAAACAACCAGAACTTCAAGAATTCGATGTAGTAGGATGCTGTACAGACATATGTGTCGTAAATGGAAGTATTGCTCTTGCCAATTACTTAGATGAAAGAAATCATCCTCATACCATTCGCGTACATGAAGATGCCATCGCAACTTATGCAGAAGAAAACCGAAAGGAATACGTAGAAGCTGCCAAAATATTAATGAAACAACAAGGAATAGAATTAGTAAAAAAGAAATAAGGAGAAACATATGAATCATACTTTAATGACGGATTTTTATGAGTTAACAATGGCTCAAACCTATTTTTTAGAAGGAAAACAAAAGGAAATATTTTACTTTGATATATTTTTTAGAAAGAATCCTTTCAATGGTGGATATACCGTAAGTGGAGGACTCGATGAAATCATAGAATATATCAAGAATTTTCATTTTGGAGAAGAAGAAATAAATTACTTAAGAGAATTAGGAACTTTTAAAGAATCATTCCTAGAGTATCTAAAAAATCTTCGCTTTACAGGAAATATTTATGCCGTACCAGATGGAACCATTATTTTTCCTAATGAACCCGTAATAACCGTAAAAGCCGATGCGGTAACAGCACAAATTTTAGAAACAGCCATGCTCGCAGCCTTTAATCATGGAAGTTTAGTAACAACCGCCGCTAAAAGAATTACCAGTGAAGCGAAAAATATCCCAGTAATGGAGTTTGGGGCAAGACGAGCAAGAGGAATAGATTCCGCAATCGAAGCTAGTAAATATGCTTTTATTGGTGGATGTTGTGGAACGAGTAATACCTATGCTGGAATGAAATATCATATACCTGCCTTAGGAACGATGGCTCATTCCCTAGTCACAGAATGTGAAGATGAATATGAAGCCTTCTTGGGATATGCCAAAAGTAATCCCGATAATTGTGTATTTTTAGTAGATACCTATGATACGTTACGAAGTGGAGTTCCCAATGCCATTCGAGTTGCCAATGATTATTTAAAACCAAACGGAATTCCTTTTAAAGGCATACGAATTGACAGCGGAGATTTAGCTTATCTATCGAAAGAAGCAAGAAAACTATTAGATCAAGCGGGTTATACCGATACCAAGATTTGTTTAAGCAATTCCCTAGAAGAATACATGATTCGTGATCTGCAAGAACAAGGTGCTTGCATGGATTCTCTAGGAGTAGGAGATAATATCGCCGCCTCTCTAGAAAGAGTGGGTGGAGTTTATAAACTCGTTGCCACAGAAGAGAATAAAGAACCAATCCCTAGAATCAAAGTAAGCGATGACAGTATCAAAACTACCAATCCTGGTTATAAAAAATTCTATCGCTTTTATAGTAAAGAAACAGGGTTTGCTTTAGGAGATGTCATTGCGCTAGCACAAGAAGAAATTTCCAAAGAGGAATATACCTTAGTACATCCAACAGAGACTTGGAAAACAACACATTTAACAAACTATGAAGTAAGAGAAATGCAAGTACCAATTTTTCAAGCAGGTGTATTAGTGTATTCCCAACCATCCTTAAAAGAAAGACAAGCATACTGTGAAAAAGAATATCAAAGTATGTATCCAGAAGTTACTCGTATTAGAAGCCCTCATATATACTATGTTGATTTAAGCGATGCCTTAAGAAATTTAAAAAACAATTTAATCAAGTATCATACGATAGAAAGAAAGGGAAAAAAGAATGTTTAACAAAGAAGAACAAACAAGAAAGATGATCGAATTCATACAAGATTATTTTCAAAAATGTCATTTAGGAGGAGTCGTCATCGGTATTAGCGGAGGAAAAGATTCCGCCGTAGTGGCAGCTTTATTTGCCAAGGCCATTGGGGAAGAAAATATCTTAGGAGTTACAATGCCATGTCACTCTAAGGAAGAAGATAAAGAAGATGCTAAGTTAATTGCGGATACCTATCATTTTCCACTCATCAATGTGGATCTAACCAAAACGTATGATACCTTCCACGAAGAAGTAGAAAAACTATCCGAGTTTACAGAATCCGAAGATAGTGATATAAACTTAAAACCACGTCTTAGAATGTCTACTTTATATTATCTTGCCCAAATGATGTCTAAAAAAGAACAAAAAACATATATAGTGGCAGGAACCGGTAATAAATGTGAAGAATATGTTGGATATTTCACCAAAGGAGGAGACTCCGTATCCGATATCAAAGTTTTAGCAGACTTAACCGTCGAAGAAGTAATTCAAGTAGGAGAAGTCCTAAAAGTACCAGAAAAAGTATTATACAAAACACCCAGTGATGGATTAAGTGGTAAAAGTGACGAGGATAAACTAGGAGTAACGTATAAAGATATTGCCAAAGTCATTCACCAAGAAGAAGTTGCGGAAGAAGTAAAAGAAAAGATTGAGGCAATGCATAAAAATTGTGAACACAAATTTCATATACCAACATATTTTCAAGATAAATAAAAAGAATAGGGTAAAAGGAGTTGTTTATGAATCATAAAAAATTGAAGTTATTGGTAATGCCTAATTGTCAAGAATTAGGAGAAAAAGTTAATAAGGAATTAAAAAAACTGAATAAAGAAGAAGAAAACTATTTACTAGATTTCACCCCAGATCGTTTTAGTAATGGAGAAGGAAAAGTCCGTATCCATGAAAATATCAACAATGTTGATTTATATATTTTAAGTGATATCGGAAATTATGGAATAACTTATTCCTACCATGGAATGAATCATTCAATGTCTCCGGATGAACATTTTCAAGATATAAAAAGAAGCATTGCAGCTACCTCTGGTCATGCTTCTAAAATTAATGTGGTGATGCCACTTTTATATCAATCTAGACAAGATAAAAGAAAAGGAAACGAGTCACTAGATTGTGCCATTGCCTTACAAGAATTAGAAACGATTGGAGTAAAAAATATCATAACGTTTGATGCTCATAACTCAAGCGTGTGTAATGCCATACCAAGACTTCCGTTTGAAAACTTTTACCCAACTCATCGTATATTAGAAGAGTTAATTGATAAAGAAGATATTAAAGATCTATTAGTAATTGCTCCAGATATGGGAGCGATGGAAAGAGCTAGATATTATGCTGAAATGCTTGGAGTAGATGTTGGTGTATTTTATAAACGCCGTGACCTATCCAAAGTTGTAAATGGAAAAAATCCCATTGTGGAACATATGTATATGGGAGCCAGTCCAGAGAAGAAAGATGTGATCATTGTGGATGATATGATTGCGAGTGGTGCCTCTATCTTAGAAGTAGCAGAAAACTTACGCAATCGAGGAGTAAATAAAATCTTTTTAATCACGACATTCTCCCTATTTACCGAAGGAGATACTTGCTTCAATGAAGCATATGAAAAAGGATTGTTTACCAAATTATATTCCACTAACTTAACCTATGTACCAGAAGAAATAAAACAAAAAGAATGGTATCAAGAAGTAGATTGCTCTAAGTATCTTGCTTTGATTATTAATACCTATAATAAAGAAGAAGATCCCACAAATTTATGGAATGGTAAGAAAAAAATATTTAATAAAATCAAGAAAAAATTAGAAGAAGAAGAAAAACAAATGCAATTTAATTTATAGAAACAGGTGATTTCATGAAAATTGGTATTTTTGGTGGAAGTTTTAATCCTCCTCACAATATGCATTACCAAATAGCCGAACAATTATTATCGACGAATACCGTTGATAAAATTATCTTTGTACCAACTGGGATGAAATATGAATACAAAAACAATTTGATCCATAATGAACATCGTATTAGCATGATAAAGAAAATGATTGATCATCATCCAAAGATGGAAGTAAGTGATTTTGAATGTCAAGAAGAAGTCGTTTATACCTATCAAACTATGGATCATTTTCAGAAGATGTATCCTTCTGCCGATCTTTATTTTATTTGTGGAACTGATAATCTAAGTTATGTTGAAAAATGGAAAGAGGCAGACTATTTAATGAGAAATTATAAATTTTTAGTAGTTTGTCGTTCTACGAATTCTCTATCGTCTATATTAGAAAAGAAAAAAGAGTATCCTCTTCAAATCGAAGTGGCAAACATTTCTCCGAAAGATATATCATCAACAGAAATTCGAGAAAAAATAAAAGAGAATCACTTAGAAGAAGTACGTCCTTATTTGCCACCAAAAGTTTACGAATATATCGTTCAAAAGGAACTATACAAGGAGAAGTAACATGAAAGAAATTATAGAATTATTAACCCAAAAAAAGAAAACCATTTCCACCATGGAATCCTGTACGGGTGGAGGAGTCGTAAATGCTATCACCAATATAGAAGGAGCAAGTGAAGTACTAAAATATAGTGCCATCACATACTCCAATGAATTTAAAATAAAAATGGGAGTTTCCAAAGAGACATTAGATAAATATACGGTTTATAGTCCCGAAACAGCCAAAGAAATGAGTAAAGTAATAACCGACTTTACAGGAAGCCATTATGGAGTAGGAATTACCGGGAAACTAAATCGAGTGGATAAAGAGAATCCCTTTGGTGAAGATAATATAGTATTTGTAAGTATCTATGATAAAGAAAAGAATCAATACTATCCATCTACGGTAAAAGCAACCAAATCCTCTCGTCAAGACAATAAAGAATTAGTAATAGGGGAAGTCGTAAGAATATTAAAAGAAATACTATAAAAAGAAAATGAGGTATCGTATGACAACTTATAAAAATGAGCAAGAATTTTTAAAACAATATGATTCATCTTTATATGAGAAACTATCTATGACAGCCGATATATTAATTGTTAGTGTATCTTCCAAAGACGTAACAAATTATCGCAAAAACGAAGAAAAAAGAATGAGCATTTTATTAGTAAAGAGAAAAGATTATCCCTATAAAGGAAAATGGTGTTTGCCAGGTGGTTTCTTAGATCCTAAAAAGGAAACGCTAGAAGAATGTGCCAGACGAGTCTTAAAACAAGAAACCAATCTTTCCGATATTTATTTAGAACAGTTATACACATTTGATGGAATAAACCGAGATCCAAGATTAAGAGTGGTATCCACATCTTTTGTAGCACTAGTCGATAAAAATAAATTAAAAGAAAAAGTAGAAAACGCCTCTTGGTTTGATATCATAAAAATGGAAGAAAAGAATCATATTGTTTCCTTCCAATTAGATAATCAAGAAGAAACAATCGAATTTCAAGTACGGAAAGAACTAAGAGAAAAGACGAGTGATCGCTACCAATTCTATACAAAAGAGAACAAAAGTTTAGCTTTTGATCATGATTTAGTTATTCTCTCTGGCCTAGAAAGAATTCGAAATAAATTACAGTATACGGATATCGTATTTAATATGATGCCCGAATACTTTACCTTAGGAGAACTACAACAAGTCTATGAAGTAATATTAAATAAAAAATTATTAGATCCGGCATTTCGTCGAATGATTGCCGATAAAGTTCAAAAGACAGAAAGGAAAAAAACAGGAGAAGGGCATCGTCCCTCTTATCTGTTTCGCTATAAACATGAATGAAATAAAACGAGTAAAACTATTTGTAAAAGAAAATGATTTTGCCAAAGAAGCTTCTCATACCGTGAAAGAAAAATTACAAAATCATGGGTATATGCTAGTAGAAGATGACTTTGATTTAGGAATAGCTGTTGGAGGAGATGGAACATTCCTAAAGATGGTAAAAGAAACAAATTTCAGAGAAGATGTTTTCTATGTAGGAGTAAATGCAGGTACCTTGGGATTTGCCCAAGATATCAGTATGGATGAGCTAGATTCTTTCTTAGAGAACCTAAAAAAAGAAGAATTCTATTATGAAGAGATAGGTATTCAAGAAGTCGAAGTACAAGCCAAAAAGGAAACTCATCATTTCTGCTCCATCAATGAAATGGTAGTTAGAGAAATAGAATTGAATGCCATCCATCTAGATATCTATGTAGAAAACCGTCTATTAGAAAACTACGTAGGAGATGGAATCTTAATTTCTACTTCTTTTGGATCGACTGCCTATAATAGAAGTTTTGGAGGAAGCATTGTATATAACACATTTCATACCTTACAAATCACTCCCATCGCTCCTATAAACAACAAACAATATCAAAGTCTAACCAATTCCGTGATTATTCCATCGGAAAAAGAAATAACCTTAATTCCAAAGGAAAAGACCCAAGATTGTATTATCAATGTAGATGGAGACTATTACCGTTATCAAGGTGTTGAAAAAATTAAAACATCCATTCAACAAAAACGAGTAAAAGTCATTCGCAAACAAGATTATAATTTTATCAAAAAAGTAAATGAAAAATTACTAAAATAGGTGACAATATGGAAAGAAAAGGATACAAAGCATTTTATAAAGGAATGAAGAACCGGTACGGAACCTCTTTCCAAGAAGGAAAGATTTATACAGCCGATGGACCCTTAAAATTCGGAAATCCAGAAGAAGGGGGAAATGGCTTTCACTTTTGTCTGCGGATGGAAGATACTCTGCGATATGTTCCCGCAACAGAAGAAGAATTTGGAATGGCTGAAGTAACTTCCCTAGGAGAAGTGGTAGAAGGAGAAGATGACTACAACGGTTATTATGATATGTATGCCGCAAGATCCATTCGAATTGATAAAATCCTAACAAGAGAAGAAATCGTTGAATTAGGATTAAAACTACCAGATTATCGAGTGGTTCGCTTTCTGCAAACTATGAAATTAACGCCAGAAGAAACAGCTCGTTTTAAAGAAAAATATCAAAACAATGCTACCGTTCTAAAAGCCATTGCTTATCATCAAGACAAAGATGAAGAGGCTTATTATCGACCAAATTCTTATTATGTAAAAGAAATCCCAAAAAGATAAAGATTGCAAGTCTTTATCTTTTCTTTAAAATCATATATAATAAAAGAAGGTGATAAAATGAAACAAAAAGATACCATCTTTTATAAAATCGTAAAACCCCTTGTTTGGTTCTTTATTAAAGTTTTCATTCATCCAAAAGTAATAGGATTAGAAAACATACCCAAAGAGGGAAGAATACTACTCGCTGGAAATCATACCAGATGGTTAGATCCTGTATCCCTCGTTGGAATAACCAAACGGCAAGTCCATTTTCTTGCCAAAGAGGAACTATTTCATGGAATCACAAAACCCATTGTAAAAGGAATGGGTTGTGTACCAGTAAATCGTAAAATTCATGATAAAAGTGCTCTCGAAGAAGCCATTCATTTCTTAGAGGCAGATTTATGTATTGGTATTTTTCCAGAAGGAACCATCAATCGAACCAAAGAGGTAATAATGCCTTTTAAAATAGGAGCTGTAAAAGCCTGTCACGATACCAATACCAAATTAGTTCCTTTTATTATTACTGGAAAGTATAAAGTATTTGGTAAAAGCGCAACCATTGAATTTTTAGAACCAATCACAATAGGAGATAATTTAGAAGAAGAAAACCAAAAGTTCATGGAACTAGTAAAAGAAAAACGAATCGAAGGGATGAAAAAATATGAATGAAAAAATGACATCTTATAAGATCTTTAAAGCAATTCTAACGCCAATTTATCGCTTTTGGTATCGCCCAACGATTATTGGAAAAGAAAATATTCCAAAAGAAGGAGCAATCGTAGTAGCTGGAAATCATGTCCATATTATGGATCAATGTAATATTATTATTGTAACGAAGAGAAAACTTCATTATATGGCGAAAAAAGAATACTTTGATAATAAAAAAGTAGCTTGGTTCTTTCAAAAATCTGGCTGTATCCCAGTAGATCGTAGTAAGAAAGATACAGAGGCAACATCGGCTGCAAGAGAAGTCCTAGAAAAAGGACATGCTTTAGGAATCTTTCCAGAAGGAACAAGAAATGGCTTAAAAGAAGAAAAAATGAAAGAACTTCATGATAAGTATTTTCAAGAAGAAGATTTTAAGTCCTTTCAAAAACGAATAAAAAAGAATAAAACTTCCTTTGTGAATTATCTAGAAGAATTAATAAGTTCCAAAATCATTACAGAAGAAGAGTTTAAGAATCATATTGAAGATACCAATTCACTCCTACAAGAATTAATTCAATCAAAAAGAATTACCAAACAAGACTATTATGATCATATCTTACTTCCATTAAAATTTGGGGCAGTATCTCTTGCACAAAAAGGAAATGCCAAAATCGTACCCTATGCGATTACAGGAGACTATAAATTTCGAAGTAAAAATCTTATCATCCGAATTGGCAAACCATTTACTCCAGGAGACGACTTAGAAAAAGCCAATAAACGCTTAGACCAAACCATAAAAGAACTAATGAAAGAAAGCATGGAAGAAGAAAATAGTGGTAAATAGTGTAAAATAAAGAAAGTGATAGAAGGAATTACTTTCTTTTTATGGTATGATAATATTGGTGATTAATATGATAGATAATGAATTTGATCAAGAGGTAAAATACAAACTATTTCGTACGGTAAAAGAAATATTACATCCCTCTATTTCAAAAAAGAATATCAGTGATTATAAAATAATACTAGGAGAAGAATATCTTCCTGTTAGAGTTTATTATCCCAAAAAAGTAAGTGAAATGAACCGCGTAATAATCTATATTCGTGGAAATGGAAATGTAACGGAATGTAATGGAAAGTATTCCGATATTTGTAAAAAATTATGTCTAAATACCGATTCTTTAGTAATCGCAATTGAATACACCGAAGAAAAATATCAGTATAAAAAAATGGTAGAGATGATAGCAGAAACAGTTGCCTATCTCTATCATGGATTAGAAATCAATATGATGGATCCTTCTAATATATGCCTAGTAGGAGACTCTACAGGATGTCACATCATCACAACCATTCATGCTCTACAAGCAGGAAAAATAAAGATTCAAAAAGAAATATTATTCTATCCAACCATCAGTCTAGAATATTTTGGAAAAACCAACTATGAATCCATAGAAAAGAATAAGAACTTTAACTTACACTTAATAGAGAATCTTCAAGAATATTTTACCTTTATGATTCCGAAAAAAGAGTTAGAAGAAGATATCTATCATCCACTAAGACAAGTAAGAACAGAAATACCAAACACTTTAATTATTACTGGAAATGTAGATTGTTTAAAAGATGAAGCCAAAGATTACTATGAAAGACTACCAAAGGAGAAAGCAAAATATGTAGAATTACCATTTTGTGCTCATGGTTTCTTAAAAACAGAAGACAAAGAATTAGATCAAGAAATATACGAAGAAGTAAAAGCCTTTTTAGGTTAATACTTCTTTTTCATTCGAAATTATGATATACTGATAAAGGAAATAAGGAGAAATTATGAAAAAAGCAATAATATTAGGAATGATGATTCTATCCTTTCTTTTAGTAGGATGTACCAAAGAAGAATCAAATAACAATACCAATCCGATCTCAAACACCATGGAACATAAACATTGTACAAGAGGGGGAGAAAGAGAAAATCTAACCACAGAATTATATTATGATATTTATTACACGGGAGAACGTCTAAATCGCTTAATATCCCACGAAGCTGTAACTTCAGAAGATTCTAGTCTATTAGATACTTATGAAAATGCCTATAAAGGAATTGCTACCAACTACAGCGGCTTAGATCATTATGAAACAAATATTACTCGAAATGGAAATACTGTAAGCTTTGAAATGAATATTGACTATGATAAAATCGATATTCCGGCTTTAATTCGAATTGAAGGGGAAGAAGATAATATCTTCGAAAATGGTATTCCAAAGGTACAAAAATGGTTGGATTTAGCCGAGAAATTTGGAACAAAATGTGAATTGGTTACGGATTAGTAACCAAGAAACTGTTCGGATAGTTTAATTGGATAAAATATTTCCCTCCGACGGAAATGATAAGGGTTCAAGTCCCTTTCTGAACACCATATCAAAATAAAAAAACGACTTAGTCGTTTTTCTTTTTATAATAATTTCCTACATAGATATAATCCGGACTTTGAATTTCATTTGTATCTTGAATCGTCCATAAAAAAATAGGGTACTTCTTACTTAGTTTTTGATACTTTTTCAATTCTAATAATTTTTTATGAATAGCTAAGAAATCCGTCTTCGTATACCAAAGCATGAAAGAAGAAGGAAGCAAAATCTTCTGCCACCAAGTAGGGTATTTTTTATGAATCAAATATCCCACTTCTACATTTGGATAATGAGTTTTGAGGTAACGAACAATTCTTGGATCAAAAGACTTTATGACAAAATTAGAAAAATCTCCTAGCTCTTTCATTAACGTATCACATACCAAAGCAATTTTTTTAGTTTGTTTAATTTCAATATCTAAGAAAACTTTATCTTTTACTAGATCTAAAACACTTTGAAAAGTAGGAATTCTTTCTTTGGTCATTAATAGAGGGCATTCTTCAATTTCTTGAAATGTACTTTCTTGTAAGTAGATTGGAACCCCAGTCATTCTCTTTAAATTATAGTCATGAAAAACAACCAAGACATTATCTTTTGTTAACTGAACATCTAGTTCAATAGGGTAAGAATTTTGAATGGCCTTTTGAAAAGCTTTCATGGAATTCTCAGGGATTGTCTCATTATCCCATAATCCTCTATGAGCAATTCGACTTCCTTTTTCTAGCCTCATACCATCACCTTCCATTTCATTATACAACAAAAAACTTCACAAAATGAAAAAAATGTGATATAATACAACAGACATTGAAAAAGGGGGTGAATCCATGAAACAAATAAGAGATATTTTATGTTATCAAACAGGATATGGAGAAATGTATTCGACAGAAGATGCATCTATAGGAAGAATCGTGATTCAAGAAGATCATTCTTTTGAAGGATTTATAGAAGATTATGGATTTTCTACAAGATATTTTGTATTTGGTAAGATAAATCCAGAAGAGGGAATGGAATTAGTAAAATGCCGTATGTATGACAAAGAAATTCCCAAACTATATCGTGGAAAACAAGAAGGAAATCGTTTCTATGGAGATTACTTAGCAAAAAGTTCTTTTGCTGAAGTAGAATTAGGAGAATGTAAAGTAACAGTTTTAAATCCAGATTCTTACCGTGAAGTAGGAGAAATGGAAATAGAAACATTAGAACAAGAAACCAAAAGATTCCATGATTCTTTCGGTCAAGAGTCTAGTCAAATCTATGCTCAAATGATGAATTCTAAAAAAGAAGAAAAACAAAAAAAATATGCACAAAACTAATTGTTTTGTGCTTTTTATGTGATATAATATTGATGTATGCCGATTTAGCTCAGTTGGTAGAGCAACTCATTCGTAATGAGTAGGTC
>AUXO012175456.1_pt1 | contig 18837 bp, 17 predicted proteins | sample 768731 | NCBI WGS metagenome assembly AUXO01 (sample SAMN02715735, study PRJNA202380) | gut metagenome | biome: sheep rumen | host: Ovis aries | place: New Zealand: Palmerston North
CCTGCTGGCAAACTTGATTATGATGGTGAAGATTATCTTGAATGTGCAAAAAGAGAACTTGAAGAAGAAGCAGGGTGCAAAAGTGACAATATAGAATTTTTATGTGATGTATATACTGCTTCTGCTTTTTGTTCTGAAGTTGTGAGAATATTTGTTGCTACTAATCTGCAAAAAGGTAAGCAGCATTTTGATAGGGATGAAGAAGTTGTGGTAGAAGAGTGGACGCCAGAAAATCTAAAAAAAGCTATATATGATGGTAAACTTAAGGACGGGAAGACAGTATCAGGGCTTATGACTTATTTTACTAAGTTTAATGTGTAAATAGGCAAAAATTAAGAAAAATCTAAATAATGAAGGAGTATAGTATGCCAAAAGTATTGTTAATTAATGGAAGCCCTCATGAAAATGGTTGTGTAAGAGTTGCATTTGATGAGATGATTAAAGTATTTGATGAATGTAAAGTGGAGACAGAATTGATACAAGTAGGAAATAAAGCGATAAGAGGGTGCATCTCGTGCAAGTCATGCGAGAAAAATGGCAAATGTGTATTTGATGATTTAGTAAATGAAGTTGCAGTGAAATTTGAAAAAGCGGATGGGCTGGTAGTTGGAAGCCCTGTATATTATGGTTCACCAAATGGGACGCTTATATCATTTTTAGATAGATTATTTTATAGTACAGGTTTCTCAAAACATATGAAAGTTGGAGCGGCAGTTGTAAGCTGCAGAAGGGGTGGAAATACTGCAAGCTTCGATGTTCTAAATAAATACTTTACAATAAGTAATATGCCAGTAGCGTCAAGCTCTTATTGGAATCAGATACATGGCTTTACAGCAGAAGATGCTAAAAAAGATTTAGAAGGTTTACAGACTATGCGAAATCTTGCAAAAAACATGTCATATATGATAAATGCATTTGCAAATGAGAAAATAAAAAATTCATATCCAACACTTGAACTAGATATGTATACAAGCTTCCCAGATGGGAAATAAAGCTTTGATTTATAAACTTTCAGACTATTTATATCCACTCCAAAAACTTGAAAAAATTTTGAGTTTTTGGAGTGGATATTGTAGAAGTAAATAAAAAGTAATAATAACAAAAAGGAATTTATTGGACGAAATATGAATAATTTGCAACTAAGAGTTTTATTTATTGCAATAATTAACAAAATATCAAATTATAATTGTAGTTTGTTTTGTAAAAGGATATGATGAAAGGGGTATTTTATGAAGAAATTTAATATTGTAAAACTAATAATTGCGATAGCCATTCCACTTTTAATCGGAGGCCTGTCAGCGTTTTTAACTAAAGATGCAATGATGGTGTTTAATGCTATAAAGAAACCACCGCTTGCACCTCCAGGAATTGCATTTCCTATAGCATGGACTATACTGTATATATTAATGGGTATTGCAAGTTATTTGATCTATAATTTGGATGAAGATAAATTAATTAGTTCACAAACTATATTAAAAAATAATATATTGATTATCTATATTGTTCAACTTATATTTAATTTCTTTTGGTCAATAATATTTTTTAAGCTTTCAATGTATAAGTTTGCGTTCGTATGGTTAATTATTTTATGGATTCTTGTATTTATGTTTATAAAAGACGCAATGAAGCTTTATAGGGTAGCTGCTTATTTGATGATACCATATTTACTTTGGATGACATTTGCTGGTTATTTAAATATAATGATAGCAGTATTAAACTAGTGAGATATAAAGACTAAGAGTGATAATAATATGGCGCACACAAGTAGAATTTACTGAGATAGCACTTGATGCGATGAAAGATTTTAGTTATTAAGGAGAGTGTATGAGTAAAAAAGTAGTTATAGTATCGACGACACCAAGAAAAAATGGCAATAGTGAGATTTTGGCCACTGAATTTATGAAAGGTGCAGTTGATAATGGAAATGATGTAAGGATGATTAAAGTTCGTGAGATGGATCTAAAGTTTTGCAAAGGTTGCTTTTCTTGCCAAAAGACCAATAAATGTGTCATAAAAGATGATTTTACAAAAGAAATGCTATATGATATATGTAAGGCAGATGTCTTAGTATTTGCCACTCCTGTATATTATTATGCGTCATCAGGACAGCTTAAGACATTTATAGATAGGATGAATCCACTTTTTAATGTGAAGCAAAATATTCATGACATATATATTATAGCTACAGCTGCAGAAAATGAAGCGCGGACATTTAAAGGTGTAAAAGAAGACATCAAAGGTTATGTTGATTGTTATGACGATAAGAAAATTAAAGGTACATTATTTGCAGGTGGAGTAAATGATGTCGGCGAAGTGAAGACTCATAAAACATATATGAAAAAGGCCTATGACATGGGGCATAAGATTAAGTGATTAAGATTTCATAGTTAGAAATTGTAAAGATAAATTAGTAATGAAAATAGAAAGCATTAGTGCATATGGTATGCTTGACACATCAATTATGTAGTTGCAAGATTTTGGGAAATATGATATAAATCTAATATGGAAATTAATACGGAGGAAGACATATGAGTAAATCAAAAGTTTTTTGGACAGATTTTAGAACAGTTGCATTTGGAGATGGACCTGCTACAAAGCTAAAAAAACTTGTGAAAAAAGCTGGTATAGAGCAAATTGATTTTAAAGATAAATTTGTTGCCATTAAGATGCATTTTGGAGAGAGAGGAAACTTGGCATTTTTAAGACCAAACTATGCAAGAGCAATAGTTGATGTAGTTAAAGAACTTGGTGGTAAACCATTTCTTACAGACTGCAACACAATGTATCCAGGTTCAAGAAAAAATGCACTTGAACATCTTGAGTGTGCATGGGAAAATGGTTTTACACCTATGACTGTGGGTTGCCCTCTTCTTATAGCTGATGGATTGAAAGGACATGATGAAGAAGAAGTACCTGTAAATGGTGGCGTGCATGTAAAGAAAGCAAAGATTGGTAAAGCTATAATGGAAGCAGATATAGTTATATCACTTAGTCACTTTAAAGGACATGAGATGACAGGATTTGGTGGAGCTATAAAAAATCTTGGTATGGGTGGTGGAAGTAGAGCAGGAAAATGTGAACAACATAGTGATGGAAAAGCTAAAATCAATGAATCACTATGCGTAGGCTGTAAAAGATGTCTTAAAGAGTGTGCAAATGGTGGCCTAAAATTTGATGAGAGCAAGAAGAAGATGACTGTCGATGAGAATAATTGTGTTGGTTGTGGAAGATGTCTTGGAGCTTGCAATACTGATGCAATATATTTTGACAATGATACAGCACTTAAAGATTTGAATGAGAAGATGGCAGAGTATACAAAGGCAATAGTAGATGGAAGGCCAAGTTTTCATATATCACTTATAGTTGATGTATCACCAAACTGTGATTGCCATCCAGAAAATGATGTGCCAATTATACCTGATATTGGTATGTTTTGTTCAAGCGATCCACTTGCACTTGATAAGGCATGTGTTGATATGTGTATAAGTAAAGAACCATTTGACAATACACTTCTTACTGAAAATATGAAAGCACACGGGAATAGTAATCATGGCGACCACTTCACTAATCTTAATCCAGAGACAAATTGGAAAGACTGCCTTAACCATGGTGAAAAGATTGGACTTGGTAGTCTTGAGTATGAATTGATTAAAGTGTAAGGGGCTCGCACAGCTCGCCCGTACGGCAAGGCTCGTATAACTTGTCTGTATGAATAGACTTGGATAAGGTTTAGGAGTTTAGTTATGAAAATGATAATCGCCTCTGATCTCCATGGCTCTTCAGCGTGCATAAAAAGGCTTTGGGATAGGGTAGATATAGAAAAACCTGATAGGATAGTTTTACTTGGAGATCTTTTATATCATGGTCCAAGAAACGGACTTCCAGAGGAGTATGATACAAAGACTTCGATTGATTTACTAAATAGTAAATCTGATCTTATAACATGTGTTCGTGGGAACTGTGATTCGGAAGTTGATATTATGGTACTTGATTTTTTGGTAGAAGCTCCACATATGATTTTATCTGATAGTGGGCTAAATATATTTATAACACATGGTCACTACTATAATACAGGGCATCTGCCACCTATGATGTCAATAGATGTGATACTTCATGGTCATACTCATATACCAGTATGTGAAGAAATCATGAAAGGAAAGTATTACATGAATCCGGGATCAGTGTCTATACCAAAAGGTGGTTCGACCAACTCATACATGGTATATGAGAATAGAAAATTTGTATGGAAAGATTTAGACGGTAAAACCTACATGGAAAAAGCACTTTGATAGGCATATAGTCATAAATCCGACTATATTGCATTAGAAAAAATATTTTGATAGAATCTTTACTATGGAAGTAAAGAGACCAGTAGCCTTATTTTTAGGATCATATATATTAGGAATTATTATAGCATATAATACTATACCTACTTTATTTAAAGTAAGTATAGTGCTTATAGCTATTTTTTTATACATGAAATTATTTTTAGATAGGAAGATAACTATCAGAATTCTATCCATAGTAGCAGTGTTTTTCTTGATTGGATTTTATAGATATAAGATCGTAGAAAGAACATATGATAGATATACTGAAAATCTTCTATCTCTTGGAAAAGGAAATAAACTCATATCAGGTAAAGTAAAAAGCATAGGCAAAAGTACAAATAATAATTATTTGATTCTTGAAAATTGCAGTTCAAGTGGTATAAGTCTTGGAAATGCAAGAGTTTATTTTAGTGATCAGGTAGAGTGTAATGCGAGAATTGGAAATTATATAGAATTGACTGGTGGAACGACAACTATAGATGCTCCATCAAATGAAGGTGAATTTAATCAAAAAAATTATTATAGGTCAGATGATATTGCCTTTATAGCATTTGCTAAAAGTATAAATGTGGTGAATGAAAAATATGATATTTTAAGGCATGGAATATATGAGATAAAATTAAGCATAAAAAGTCAGATTGAAAAAATATTTAACTATAAAGACTCTGGGCTTTTTACTGCGATGGTGACAGGAGATAGATCAAGAATTGATAAAGAACAGAAAAGAGCATTTTCTGAAAATGGTATTGCCCATATAATAGCTATCTCTGGACTTCATCTTTCAATACTTGGACTTATGCTATTTTCATTTATGAGAAGATTTTTATCAGTAAATGTGGCAGCTTTAGCTGTGAGTATTTTTATATTTTTGTATGGCATATTTATTGATGCGAGTGCGACATCTCTTCGTGCAATCACGATGCTTTATATAAGGTTTTTGTCGCTTGCAATAGGTAGAACTTATGATTCTAAAAATACTTTATATATAATAGGTTTTATATTTTTACTTATACATCCACATCTACTTTTTAATGCAGGATTTCAATTTTCGTATGTGGCGATTTTTGCATTAAACACTGATGTATATATAAAACGAAAAAAGCCTATAAAAATACCGCAAGTTATAATTTTGAATTTATTTTTATTCCCAATTACTTTATATCATTATTTTACTTATCCATTATATAGCATACTTTTAAACTTGGTAGTGATACCTCTCATGCCTTTTGTACTACTTATAGGTTTATCTGGACTTATAGTATCATATTTAAGCTTACCGCTTGCTATCTTAATAGAGAAGATTACTCATATAATATTTTATATATATGATAAATTATGTCTTCTTATAGAAAGACTTCCTTTCCATATACTTTGGCTTGGCAGACCCAATCTATATGAACTTTTATATTATTATATGGCACTTTTCTTGATTTTTTATGCAATCAATAATCTTTATGTTGTTAGAAAATTAAAAAAGAACTTAATGATTGACTTTGAAAAATTTAATGATTTACGTAAAAGAAATAATACATACGCATTTGCAAATATAATTAGACTTGTAGTATCGGTCATACTTCTCATTATGTCTATAATGATTATAGGCATAAGAGAAAGAAACAATTTAAGGATGACTTTTATTTCTATTGGTCAAGGTGATAGTATACTTGTAGAAAATAAAGATACTATAATGACTATAGATGGAGGGTCGACATCCAATACAAGCAATGGAGAATATGTGCTTGCACCGCATATAAAATCTCGCGGGATAAATCACATAGACTATGCTTTTATAACGCATGCAGATTCAGATCATACAAATGGTATCATGTATTTACTTGAAAGTGAGGATGATCTTCTTATACATAATCTTGTCCTTCCGATAAATGCAAGAACTGATACAAAGTTTAGCAAACTTAAATCACTTGCAACAGATAAAAATACTTCTATACTTTATATGAAAGAAACTGAAACAATTAGTTTCGGCGATATTGATATTGATGTTTTAAGCCCGGATGAAGAATCAATTTCAAATAAAAAAATGGATCAAAATGAATTATCACTTACATTTAGACTAAAGTATAATGACCACACAGCACTTTTTACAGGCGATATAGGGAAAAATACTATGAATCGCATGATAAAAGATAGTTATGCCACGCACCTTATGGAGTCGGATGTCTTGAAAGTTCCTCACCATGGTTCAAAAAATTCAAATGTAAGTGAATTTTTTGATATTGTAAAACCGGAACTTGCCGTGGTATCATATGGGAAAGGTAATAGTTATGGTCACCCGAATGCTGAGACAGTTGAGTCTTTAACTGCTACAGGTGCATATGTACTTAAAACAGGTGAAAGTGGTCAGATAGATGTGTACTTTGATAAGGATTATATATATTATAAAACATATAAATAATGAATGACATTTTGAAAATGGCATTAAAGTGAAAGATATAGTAAACTTAAGATATATTGTTGATATGCGTATATGGTTAAAGTAGTGATTACAAATGAGCTTAAGTCATATGAAGCAGACATAAGAGATTTATGTCTTGCGTTTTTTCCGTATCAAAAGGTTGAAATTGAGCCAAATTTATTTATCGAAAATTCTGAAGATATTTTAATTGAAAACTTTTTCTATGGCACTTTAACTGGTGATCGTACAATTGATAAATCGGAAATAAAAAGACAGCTTTATGATTATTTAAAAGAAAAGACGGGGAAAGAGCTTCTTTGGGGCACTCTTACTGGAATTAGACCAGTGACGATAGTCACAAATATGATAGAAAATGCAAAACCTGAGGAAAAACCAAGTAAATCTATAGGCAAAACTCTGGGGCTTTCGCCAATAACAGAAATTGAAAATCCGAAGTATAAATTAAATGAAAGTATACATGAAGAGCTAAAAAAAGAATATTATATAAGCGATGAGAAGGCGAACTTACTTATTGAGATTGCAAATAGAGAGATAAATATACTCGGTAGAGACAACATAAAAAATTATAAAGATAGATATAGCATATATATAGGTGTGCCATTTTGCAAAAGTACATGCCTATATTGTTCGTTTACTTCATTTAACATAGAAAGATATAGAGATTATGTAGACAAGTATCTTGATACTTTAGAGAGTGAACTTAAAAATCGTATGCATGAGATAAGTAGTAGCGAAACATCTGTATATAAGCCTATGACTTTATATATTGGAGGTGGCACGCCTACATCTCTTGATGTAAAAAGTTTTGAAAGACTACTCAACATAGTAGACAAATATATTGATTTAAGTACTTCTGTAGAATATACAATTGAAGCAGGGCGTCCTGATACGATAGATATAGAAAAATTAAAACTCATGAAAGATCATAAAGTCAATCGCATATCTATAAATCCACAGACATTTAATCAAAAGACCCTTGATCTTATAGGAAGAAAACATACAGTAAAAGATATAATAGAAAAGTTTGATCTTGCAAGAAAACTTTCTTTTGACAATATCAATATGGATATAATAATGGGACTACCAAATGAAAGAAAACTCCAAGTGATGAATACACTTTTTAATATATATAAGCTTAGACCAGATTCTGTGACTGTCCACATGCTTGCACTCAAAAGAGCTGCAAGATTAAATAATGAACTTGAATCATGGACAAAAGATTATTATCTTGCTGGACTTAGTGAATCAAATGTGACTGAAGGAAAAAGAACTATAGATAAGATGGAGAAGTATAGTAAAACCCTTATGGAATGTCTTGATCTCAAACCATACTATCTTTATCGACAAAAGAATATAGCTGGTAATCTTGAAAATGTAGGATATGCAAAAGCATTCAAAGAATCAATCTATAATATAATGATGATGAGTGAAAGGCACTCTGTCTATGGTTTTGGTACGGCAACTACAAAAAAAGTGTTTTATGAAAATAATTCAAAGCGGATTGAAAATGAACTTGGATTTAAGTCAGTTGCTGATTATATCTTGACAAAAAATACATAAAAAGTATAATTGTAGTAGGGATGGCTATATGTAATTTTGCGCATGAAAGGAAAAAAATATGAAAAATAAAAATATTATAACTTATATCGTAAGTGCATTGATGGTTTTTAGCATGGCAATAAATATGTATGCAGCGACTCATGTTGATGGAAACTTGAATAGCCCTATACTTGTAAAGACACCTACTGCTATATCATATGGTGATTTATCAAGATTTAGATATGTAGCATCAAAAGCTACAGGAAAGACAGCAAAAATACTTAATGCGACAAGGGTCAATGGAAGTAATACTACTTGGGCTATGAGAATATGCTATGATAATTATGATAATCCAGCTGACTATATAGTTACTGTGCTTCCATATGCTATAGAGAAAGAGACAGGGAGAGATGTATCATTGCCATTTAACACACTTGAAGAAGGCGCAAAAATATATGGTAAAAGTTATTATTATTTTGTACTTTATGATAATGAAGATAAAGGTATATGCGGGTATGCTGTAGCAGAAAGGATAAGAAGATTTCCAAACTTTCACGATAATACTTTTAGTGGCACTACAAAAAGAAATATTTCCTATAGTGGTGTCTACGAAGAGCCATCAAGTTATAACTTTATGGAAGAACATACAAAATAGAGTATTGTAAAGATTATAAAATACTGGGTTATGCGTTAAAATAGTTTATTGAACCTACATTATATTTAAAGGGCATCCATATATCGGTACGGCTAATGGGCCTGGGCCAGAAATGGTTTATACAGGATTTTAAAAGTGCTGATGAGGTGACCCACCTAAGCGAGAGCCTAGGTGTCAATAAAGTTTTAACGGTAATCTGGTTTTTTTATGCCTTGAAAAAGAATATATTTTATGATAGAATAAGTTTTGCCAAGGGATACAGACAGGACGGATTTGTTTTATAGTATTGTCTGTACGGCACTTGCTACTGATTACCGTCAGTGGCCATTAGTCCAAAAGGAGGTGAAAATTTATGAAGTATGAACTTTGCGTAGTCCTAAATAGTAAACTTGAAGATGAAGCAAGAAATTCTGAAATTGAGAAAATCAAAGCTTACATTACTCGTTTCGGTGGGACTCCTGATGAAGCGATTGAAGAGTGGGGCAAAAGAAGATTTGCCTATGAGATTGATGGTATGAATGAAGGATACTATTATTTCATCAAGTTTGATGGTGCCACACATACACCAGGCGAACTTGAAAACTCAGTTCGTATTATGGAAAATGTCGTTAGATTCTTAATTGTAAAACAATAATTCGTTTTTATTAAGAAAGAGAGAAAAATATGAACAAAGTAATTTTAATGGGTAGACTTACCGCAGAACCAGATCTAAGATATTCATCAAAAGATTCTTCTATGGCTATCGCGAGATATACTCTTGCAGTAGATAGAAGATTTGCAAAAAAAGAAGACAATGTGAATTCAGCAGATTTTATTCGCTGCGTAGCATTTGGAAAAGCAGGAGAATTTGCAAGCAAGTATTTTCACAAAGGTCAAAGGGTACTTGTAGAAGGAAGACTTCAAGTTGGGTCATATACCAATAAAGATGGTCAGAAAGTTTCAACTACTGATGTAGTGATTGAAAATCAAGAATTTGCAGATGCACCTAAAGCAGGTCAAGTAGTTCCTACTGCTTCTAAGGAGAGCAGTGCTACTGTGATGGATGGATTTATAGATGATGTAAATGGTTCTATTGATGATGATGAAGTCGCATTCTAAGCATTAGGAGGATTTTAAAATGCCAGCAGATAAGAAAGTAAGAACATATAATAAAGATGAAAAAAAAGACAAGAGAGACTTTAGAGCTAAAAAGAAGAGAGTATGTCAGTTTTGTACTAAAGGTGCTACAAGTGTAAGTTATAAAGATGAGAAGATTTTAAGAAAATATATATCAGAAAGTGGAAAGATACTTCCAAGAAGAGTGACTGGAACTTGTGCAAAGCATCAAAGAGAGATTGTTAATGCAATAAATCGTGCAAGACATGTAGCAATACTTCCATATGTTATAAAGTAATCTTTTAACCCAAAGCTTGAGTGGAGCTTTGGGTTTTTTATTTGACTAAAATATAAATTTATGGTAGTATTTCATTAACTTAATATATCGCATTCAATTGATTGTGGAGATAGGAGGGTAGCTGGTGCGCCCCGCGGTCTTCAAAACCGTTGTGAGAGATTATATCTTTCGGCTAGGTTCGATTCCTAGCGTCTCCGTTTATTAGTCTATTGAAACCAAAGGAAAATAATAGATAGTTTTAGTTCTTTGGTTTCCAAAGAACTTTTTTATTTGGGGCTTATATAATATGCCTAAAGGTTAATATGAATAAGAATGAGATTTTAAGAAAAATTCCACAGGTTGATGAAATTCTAAAAAATGAGAAGCTTTCTGATATTGTGAAGCTTACCCCTCATGATTTTTTGGTATCTTGCATAAGAGAAGTATTGATTGATGTAAGAGCTGATATACTAAATGGGGTTGCAAATGACATAGATAAAGACAATATCATAGAAAAGCTAAAAGAAAAAGTATCAAAAAAATCAAAGAGAAGTCTTAAAAAGATTATCAATGCTACAGGCACTGTCCTCCATACAAATCTCGGTAGATCAATTCTTTCAAAGAAATCAGCTGATGCAATAATAGATACGGCACTCAACTATACCAACCTTGAGTATGATTTAAAGTCTGGTAATAGAGGTAATCGTCAATCTCATATAGAAAAGATACTTACTGATATAACAGGTGCTGAGGCAGCAATGGTTGTCAATAATAATGCAGCAGCTACAATACTTGTGCTTGCAGCACTTGCCTCAAAAAAAGAAGTGATTATATCAAGAGGAGAACTTATAGAGATAGGAGATAGCTTCAGACTTCCTGATGTGATGGGAGAAAGCACAGCAATACTTCATGAGATTGGATCTACCAATAAAACTAAATTAAATGATTATGTAGATGCGATAAATGATGAGACTGCAGTCTTACTCAAAGCTCATACAAGTAATTATAAAATAGTGGGATTTACAGAGCAGGTTGATCTGCCTGCACTCGTGAAACTCGGAGAAAAATATAATTTACCTGTAGTTTATGATATGGGCAATGGTCTTATGGTTGATCTAAATGATTATGGGATAGATGAGCCTACGGTAAGAAGTCTTGTGAAAGAAAATGCAGATGTCGTCCTTTTTAGTGGTGATAAACTCCTTGGTGGACCACAAGCTGGAATAATAGTTGGAAAAGCAAAGTTTATAGGCAAGATGAGAAAGCATCCACTTGCAAGGGCTTTTCGTGTAGATAAGTTTACACTTGCAGCATTAAATGCAACGCTTTTTGAATACTATGATGAAAAAAGAGCTTTAGAGAGTATTCCTGTACTTAATATGATTACAATAAGTAAAGAAAAACTTAAAGAAAAAGCAGAGAAGATAAAAAAGCTGCTTGTAGATAATATAAAAGATGTGAGTGGTTTTGAGATAGGCATAGAAAAGGTAAAGGATCAAGTTGGCGGTGGCACGGCTCCAGATGTCTATCTTGATGGCTTCGCAGTGACAATTTACAATAAAGATGTGGCGGCAGAGAAGATAGAACGAAAGATGAGAGCAGCTGACGTGCCAATTATAGTTAGAGTGGCTCATGACAAAATCTATCTTGATGTTAGAACCATACAGGATGAAGATATAGAATTGTTAGTTAGTGAAATAAAAAGTATCATATAGCGTGCTCGCCCCTAAAAAAATATGCAAAATGTAATTATAGGTACAGCTGGTCATGTTGATCATGGTAAGACAAGTCTTATAAAGGCACTTACTGGGATAGACACTGATAGGCTTAAGGAAGAAAAGAAAAGAGGAATAACTATTGAAAATGGTTTTGCCAATATGCCAAATGACCTTGGGATTCATATTGGCATTATTGATGTGCCAGGACATGAGAAATTTGTAAAAAATATGCTTGCAGGTATTGGCGGGATTGATCTTGTGCTACTTGTCATATCACTTGAAGAAGGCATAAAGCCACAAACCATAGAGCATTTTGAGATACTTAAGACACTTGGCATAAAAAAAGGAATTATAGTATACACAAAGCTTGACTCTCCAAATGTAGTAGATTTTGATATGCTAAGAAGTGAAGTGGCAGGACTTACAAAAGACTCTTTTCTTGAAAATGCAAAGTCACTTTGTGTATCTGCATATACAGGGAAGAATATTGATGTCTTAAAAAGTCTTATACTTGATGAAATAAAAGATATAGGTAAGAGAAATAACAATAAAGAACTTATGAGACTTCCTATAGATAGAGTATTTACTATGGAAGGCTTTGGCACAGTCATCACAGGCACTCTTATGGAAGGAAAAGTCGATACTGGTGATGAACTTATGTTATATCCTTCACAGAAGCTTGTGAAAGTAAGGAAAATAGAGTCACATAACCAGATGGTACCAACAGCCTATGCAGGGCAAAGAACGGCAATAAATCTTTTGAATGTAAAAAAAGATGAAGTGCATAGAGGGGATGTACTCGCAGCAAAATCTTCAATAATACTTAGCGATATAATTGATTGTAAATTAATGATGTTTAAGTCTGTAGGAAGAAGACTTAAAAATGGAGAGCGTATATACTTTAACTATGGTTCGAATCAAGCTACTGCAAGTGTTAGAATTATAACAAATGATTATGTACAGTTTAAATTTGATAATCCAGTGCCTTTAAAGAGAGGCGACAGATATATAATTAGATTTATGAGCCCAGTGGAGTCATGTGGTGGTGGGATTATACTGGGTGTAGATTCTAAAAGATATAAGATAGAAGATGGTATTGCACTAAATCATTTTAAAGATCTTGATAGCAATGATGAAAAAGTAGTCCTAAAGGAAATAATCAATGACACGAGTGTAGATTTTCCAGATGTATCATTTATATCTAAAAAAATGAATACTGGGACCGAAGATACGATTATACTTTTAAATAATCTTAAAAAGAATAATGAAATAATTGTCATAAACGGAAATAAAGATAATGTAGATATTGACGTAAAGTCTCAAGTAATGTCTATAAAGTTTTATGAAGGAATAAAAAGATACATAAAGGATATCCTTTCAAAGTTTCATAAAGACAATGCTTTACTTAAAGGGATGAAAAAAGAAGAACTGAAAGGAATACTATTTAAAAGATATAGTAAGGTCGGAGATACGACACTTGATAAACTTATATCATATCTTATATCACAAAACTTTATAAAACAACAAGGGGACCTTATATCAGACAGTAGCTTTAATGTTGTTATAGATGATAAGGTAGCTAAAATAATAAATGATATAGAAGAAAAGTATAAGAGTATGGGATTTGAACCAATTGACAATGCAAGTGTTATAGAAGAATTTACTAAAAGTGGATTTAAAGATAAGCTAAAACTTAGACAAATGCTTGTAGACCTTGCAAAAGATGGGAAACTTATAAAACTATCAAATGAGTACTATATTCATACAGATTATTATAAAAAAGCACTTAACTTTACTAAAGATTTTATAGATAAAAATGAAAAGATGGCTATGACTGATCTAAGAGACCTGCTTGCAACTTCAAGAAAGTATGCTATACTTATTATAGATAGTTTTGATCAAAAGAGAATTACGGAACTTCACGGACTTTATAGGGTGAAAGGAGCTAATTATGGCAAAATATGATAAAGAAGGTTGCATAAAATGGCTTGATGATAATGGATATAAATATGATAGAGTAGATCATGCAGCAGTATTTACAATGGAAGAGATGGAAGTTGCTGGCATTACTAAAAAAGGTGATGTGGTAAAAAACCTTTTTGTGCGAAATGCTAAAGGAGATAAACATTATCTTGTATCAGTAGAAGAGAGTAAAAAAGTTGATATGACTAAACTTGCACTTGCTCTTGGCTCTACAAGACTTTCATTTGCATCACCTGAGAGAATGGATAAATATCTTGGGGTTAAGCAAGGGTCTGTATCTCCACTTTGCGTTTTAAATGATGAAAATCATGAGGTTATAGTTGCATTTGACCAAAGTCTTATGGGAAAGGAAAGAATAGGCGTTCATCCACTTGAAAATACAGCTACTATATTTATGCCATTTAAGGATATAAAAAAGATAGTAGAAGGAAATGGAAATAAGTTTATGTGTATAAAGATATAACCTTGATAAGGAGAGTATAAGTAATTATACGACATTTCTATGAGTAGACTTACAATGTACACTGAAGATAGGCAAGAAGCGGTAAAAGAAAAACTTTATAAAGATCTTGAGAGACGTATAGTAGCAAGCCCTACTGGGCTTTGCCCTGTGGATCTTACGGCATCTTTTGTGAGACTGTGTCTTTCAGAATCATGTGGCAAGTGTACACCATGTAGAGTGGGACTTAATAAACTTGCAAAGCTTCTTGATAAAGTACTTGATAATGAGGCAAGTCTTGCGACACTTGATCTTATAAGAGATACAGCAATGGCAATCTATGTGTCATCTGATTGTGCTATAGGTCAAGAAGCAGGAAAGCTTGTGCTAAATAGCATAGAAGGATGCTATGATGATTATAAAGAGCATGTACAAAATGGCAATTGTACTTGTAATAGTAAAACACCAGTTTCTTGCGTCAATATGTGTCCGGCACATGTTGACATACCTGGATATATAGCACTTGTAAAAGAAGGAAGGTATGATGATGCGGTTAATCTTATAAGACATAAAAACCCATTCCCAATTGCATGTGCTTATATATGCGAGCATCCTTGTGAACTTAGATGTAAAAGAATGATAATTGATGCACCTATCAATATAAGAGGGATAAAAAGAGTTGCTATAGAAAAATCAAAAAATCCAAAATTACCAAAACAAAATGAAGATACAGGGAAAAGTGTAGCAATAATCGGTGGTGGCCCAAGTGGATTAAGTGCAGCATATTATCTAAGACTTATGGGGCATAGGGTAACTATTTATGATCAACGAATGAAACTTGGAGGTATGCTTAGATATGGTATACCAAGTTATCGTCTGCCAAGAAAAAGACTTGATGAAGAAATTGATTTTATATTGTCTACAGGTATAGATGTAAAATTGAATGTCAGTATAGGAAAAGATATTGACATATCTGAATTAAAAGAAAAATATGATGCTATATATATAGCGATAGGAGCTCATACTGATAAGAAGATAGGGATAGAAGGTGAAGACGCAAAAGGTGTGATCTCGGCTGTTGAGATGCTTAGAAGTATTGGTGATGATACAATGCCAAGCTATGAAGGAAAAAGAGTTATAGTTGTAGGTGGTGGAAATGTTGCTATGGATGTGGCTAGATCTTCTATAAGGCTTAAAGCAAAAACTGTCGATATCTTATATAGAAGAAGAAAAGCTGACATGACTGCATTAAATGATGAGATAGCAGGAGCAGAAGCTGAAGGCGTCAATATTATAGAGCTTATGTCACCAGTGGCTATAGTAAAGGATAGTAATGGATGTGTATCCGGGATAAGAGTAAAACCTCAGATGACTGGAAAAATAGAAAAGGGAAGACCAAAACCAGTAGATAAAAATGAAGAAGAAAAGCTTATACCTTGTGACATGATAATAGTTGCTGTTGGACAAGGCATAGAAGGTAAGCACTTTGAGGATAAAGGAATAGGCGTAAAAAGAGGTAATATTGCCACATTTGACTCTGGATCCATAAAAGATTTTGACGGAGTATTTGCTGGTGGAGACTGCGTGACAGGACCTGCCACAGTTATAAAGGCTATTGCAGCAGGAAGAGTTGCAGCAGCTAATATTGATGAATACCTTGGCTTTTATCATGAAATAATAAGTGATATAGATATACCTCGTGTGAGCTTTGATGATAAAGTGCCATGCGGTAGAGTTGAACTTAAGATTAAAGAAGCAAGAGAAAGAAAAGACAATTTTGATCCAATAGAAGAATCAATGAGTGATGAAGAAGTATTGCAAGAATGCAGTAGGTGCTTAAGATGCGACCATTTTGGATTTGGTGTATTTAAGGGCGGAAGGAGTACAAAATGGTAAGATTAACTATTGATGATAGAAATATAGAAGTAAAAGAAGGCACAACTATACTTGAAGCGGCAAGAGAAAATGGCATTAATATACCTACATTATGCTTCCTTAAAGATATCAATGAAATAGCTGCATGTAGAGTTTGTGTTGTAGAAGTTGTAGGGCTTGAAAAATGTGTCACAGCTTGTAATAATGAAGTAAAAGAAGGCATGAAGATATATACAAATTCTAAGAAGGCACGTGAAGTAAGAAGGCTTAATATAGAGCTTATATTATCTGACCACAATTTTACTTGCCCAACATGCATAAGAAATGGCAATTGTAAACTTCAAAATCTTGCAAAGGAATTTGGCATTACTGAAAATCGTTTTGAAGTGAGCTTTGAAAAAAAGACTTGGGATAAGACATTGCCTCTTATAAGAGATTTCACAAGGTGCGTGAAGTGTATGCGATGCGTGCAAGTATGTGACAAGGTACAAAGTCTCAATGTCTGGGATGTAGTAAATACAGGAGTGAGAACTACAGTTAATGTTCGTGAAAATAAAAAAATAGGTGATGTCAATTGCTCATATTGTGGGCAGTGTATAGTTAATTGCCCTGTGGGGGCACTCAGTGAAAGAGATGATGTAAAAGAAGTTTTAAAGGCCATCGACTCAAAAGAAAAGATTACTATTGTACAAGTTGCACCTGCAGTTAGGACTGCCTATGGTGAGGGATTATCACTTAGTAGAGAAGTTGCTACAGAAAAAAGACTTGCAGGGATACTGAAAGCACTTGGATTCAATTATGTATTTGATACAGTGTTTAGTGCTGATATGACCATAATGGAAGAGGGGTCAGAATTTTTAGAGAGACTTGATGATATAAGAAGTACTGGGCTTCCTATGTTTACATCATGTTGCCCTGGCTGGCTTAGATTTATAAAATCAGAATACCCTGACATGGTACCTCGTCTTTCATCAGCAAAATCCCCTCAAGGAATGTTTGGTGCTCTTGCAAAATCTTATTATGCTGACATACTTAAAGTACCAGAAGACAAGATATATAGTATATCAATAATGCCATGTCTTGCAAAAAAGGATGAAGAGACACTTGATGATAATCATGATATAGATGCAGTCTTAACTACAAGAGAATTAGTAAGACTTATAGAGTCTTCTATGATAGATGTAAAAAATATAAAAGAAACTGATTTTGATAGTCCGCTTGGAGTAGGATCTGGAGCAGGAGTAATTTTTGGAGTTACTGGTGGAGTCATGGAAGCTGCTCTTAGATCTGCGTATTATCTTGTCAATAAGAAAAATCCTGATGCAGATGCATTCAAGGATGTGAGAGGACTTGACGGATATAAAGAAGCAACTTTTGACTTTGGCAATGGTGTAAAGGTAAAAGTTGCTGTAGTGCATAGCCTTTCAAATGCAAGAAAACTTATAGAAAAGATAAAAAGAAAAGAAGTGACATATGATTTTGTAGAAGTGATGGCTTGCCCAGGAGGATGCATAAATGGTGGAGGACAGATTATAAATATAGATGGATCAGACCTTGCAGCAAGGTCAAGTGTCTTATATGGCCTTGATAAGAATAATAATATAAGATTTTCACATGATAATCCTGAAGTAATTGCATGCTATAAAAATTATCTTGGAAAACCTTTAAGTGAGCTTTCACATAAACTTTTGCATAGAGACCATGTAAAAGAAATGATGAAGGTGAAAGGAGCATAAGCTTATGAAAGAAACTGGAGTCAAACTACTTAGCATTTTTGTAACTTTTATGATTTTTTTAGGAGTACTTATGCTTATGAAAAAGTATAATGTGAGTATGCCTATAAAGATTGCTGTCTTGATTGTGCTTATTGTGATTATTGATTTTGTGAAGAGCAGGATATTTGGCAGAAGATAGACGCACGGTATTTATAAGAAAAATATCGATTAATTTGGATACAGATAAAAATGCCCTATATTTAGGGTTTTTTTTGTAAAAAAACATCATTTTTGTCTAAAAAAATATTGAAAATTTTGGTTATAAGTGGTATAATTTCATCATAAGGTTGCACAGAATGGGATTCTGTACGACAAATAATTTTTTGGAGGAAAAATTTTATGGATGCTATTTTAATCATGAAGGCTCTTTCTGTTATTGGAATTGTACTTTGTGTAATCATGATGATTTGGAAGCAAGGTCAACTTGCAAAGACACCAGAAGGAAAGGCAAATATCGAATGGGGTTTGAAACCAAAGAACTTAATTGCAACAACTATTGTAGGTGTAGTTGCAAACTTCTTTGATACTCTTGGTATCGGTTCATTTGCGCCATCTTCTTCAGCTTTCAAACTTACAAAGTCAGTTGATGACTTACTTGTTCCTGGAACACTTAACGTTGGTGATACTGTTCCAGTTTGTATTGAGGCATTCTTATTCTTTGATGCATTCAACATTGATCCACTTACTTGTGTACTTATGTGTGCTACTGCAACTATTGG
>AUXO017332812.1_pt1 | contig 18837 bp, 19 predicted proteins | sample 768731 | NCBI WGS metagenome assembly AUXO01 (sample SAMN02715735, study PRJNA202380) | gut metagenome | biome: sheep rumen | host: Ovis aries | place: New Zealand: Palmerston North
TTTTTATTCATATAATTATAAACAAAATATTAATTTCCAATTTTTATAATCATATTAAAATATTTTGTATAAACATTATATTAATGGTTGATGATTAAGGTATTTTTTTGGTTGATGATTATTTTTTGAAAATTGTTTTTTAGGTCTTGTTTTCCTGATTTGGATTGTTTTTATTAAAAATAGAATTTGGTGGTTTGGTTGATGATTAAGGTTGATGATTATTTTTTCGTACAAACTTATTTTAGTATATACTCTGTACTTCTACCTTTTCCAATATTTTTAATTAGTTTTTTATCTTTTAATTTTCTAATAATTTTATAGCTTGCCTGAGGAGAAATATTTAACATATTTTGGATATCTTTGTTTTTAATATGCTTTTTTTCTTCAAGAAGGGTTAATACCGAAATTTCATTCGGAGTTAATTCTATTGTGTTATCATATTTTGATGTAATCTGAGCTAAAGTTAAAACTTCTTTTTTCACTTTTTCAATTGAATATAATACTCCTTGACAAAAATATTCTAACCAAAATGTTAAATCTTGGTTTTTATCAGCACTTTTTAATGCATCAACATAAGCTTGTCTATCCTGATTATAATATTCATCTAAAGTGAAGTAATTATCAATATTAAATTCATTAATAGATAAGATTAATGTTGCCATAAGTCTACTTGTACGTCCATTACCATCAATAAATGGATGGATACATACTAACTCATAATGAAGAATTCCTGCAACAATAACAGGATACAATTCAGTTGTACAATTGTTCAACCAATCCAATAATTCATCTACCAAGTAAGGTACTTTATAAGCATCAGGAGGTATATAATTTATTTTTTTAGTATGAACATTGCCAATGATTACACTTGTATCTCTATATTTACCTTCATATTCTTGATCTCTTAGCAAATCTTTGGTTAAATCTTTATGTAATGATAAAATTGTGTTTTTGGTAATGGTTTTATCAGAATATATATCTAAATTATTTAATACATTGAAATAATTCAATACTTCTTTTTCTGCTTTTGTAGTTGCTTTTTGATTGTTCATGATTAATGTTTTTACTTCATCTAATTTTAAAGGATTTCCTTCAATTGATGTTGAATAATGTGAAGATTTAATAAGAGCGTCCTGTTTTAATTGAGTATCATATAATGGTATTATTTTTGCATTGCTAATTACTTCTTTGGCTGAAGCAATTTTTGCTATATAATTTACAATCTTATTTGTATATGTAAATTTAGGTTCAAACATAATATCAACTTTAATCACGTAATTATTGTAATTTATGTAGTTGATGATTAAGGTATTTTTTGGTTGATGATTATTTTTTGAAAATTGTTTTTAGGTCTTGTTTTATGATTTTAAGTGTTTTAATCAAAAATAGAAATTTGCTGTTGGTTGATGATTAAGGTTGATGATTAAAAAAAATATTCTTAGTTATTGATATTATGTTAATTGAATTATTATATATTTTAAGAATAATGATTCAAACATAGAAAATTATTATTCTTTTTTTAATAATAAAAAGAATGATGGTTATGTATTATAATTTAGAGACTAATAATATCTTTAATATTTATCTAAATTGTTAGGTAAATAATATAATATTTTACCTAAATTAATCAATGCTGTCAAGTTTAGATTTTTGATAATTTTTATCGCTTGTTTTTATTATTATAACCTTATTTTGGCACTGTCTAATATTCATGGGGATGATTTTCACTTCTTTTCTTAAAATCTTTGATAGAATAAATTAGTTTTATTTTTTGTTGATTAAATGAGTGTTGTTATTTAATTAAAAGTAGTTATATTCTTATATGTTTGTTTAAATTGGTGATTATTTGTTTTATTTTTTATACTGTGTTATATGTACTGTTTTAGTTAATATCTGATATTTATCAACTTGGTTATTTGTATGGATTTTGTTCTGTTTTTTATTCTTGATTTTAAGTTTGTATAAGTCTATAAATAGTGGTAAGAGTAATATATATTATTATGAAGTCGAATAAAACTCTTACCAATAATATATTAGATTTAACTTGTCTTAAAGATATCGTTTCTAGTGATATTGATGAAATTATTTTTCCTGATTGTTTATCTCCTGATTTTTTATTAATCTTTAAAATGATGGATTTACTTGATTTTAAGGTTACTTATGTTCTTACTGATGAAGTATGTGGTGATTGTGGTTGTAAATTACATTCTAAAGGTTATTATACTCGTAAACCTAATGGCATTCCTGTTAGTGTTAAGGATTATTCCTGTCCAGAATGTGGTAATCGAATTGTAACTAATTTTAATGAATTTATTGATAATTATTCTGTTTATAATTCTACTGTTAAAGAGTGGGGTGTTAAATTATCTGAGATTGGTGAAGAATCATATTAAAGGAAGTCTGAATTGTTTGAAGCACTTTTTGATATACATTTACCAAAATCTACGCTTTTTTATCATGAAAATAATACTGCAGATTCATACCTTGAAGAAAAAGAAAAACAAGTAGAACAACTAGTAGAAAAAGAAAATCTTAAAGATAGTGGCACGTATCACTATGATGAGCAATTTCCATCTCAAAATGGAGAATATATGTCACAGTTAATGATTATTGATGCAAATACCCAATATCCTTATGAAGATTTTCTGGAATATGCAACACTATTTGACACGGAAATTATTGAAAAATATTTCCACCAAATACTGGATGATATACCACATGAAATAATGATAACTGATGGATATTCAGCTTATCCTTCTATAATAGAAGAATTTAACATGATACAACAAAGATGCGTGTTCCACATGATGTACAACGTAGGAATGGAAGTATATCCAGTTATCCGAAGAATCACACGTAAAAAGAATGGAAAATACCATAAATTAGAAGAAATCAACGAAAAAATACATAAAAAACTAGAAAAATACAAACCACACATGGGACCAATAACAGATAAAAAACAGAAGAAACTACACGATGACATCAAAACACTAGAAAAAGAAATTAAAAACATAAAAAAAACAAATAAATCACAACAAAAAACAGATCAAAGAACTAAACAACTACTTTGAAAGAATATCCAATATATTCAAAGCAGAAAACATAAAACTAGCAAAAGGACGCCTATCACACTTAACCAATAATATACAGTTTTTACCAGATTCAGTAGCAACTAGCGTCAAAAGAATTAAAAATAACTTCAACGAACTAACACAATACCTAAACAACGAATTAATACCAAAAACTAACAACATAATAGAATTATACTTCAAAACAACACTGCCACGTCAACTAAAAAGAAGATACAGAACAATAAAAGGACTAAAAAGAAGACTAAAAAGTGCAAGAATACGATGGATCCACAGAAACGTACTACAAAACAAAAAACCCATCAACAACTTCTTCAAAATCAATCCCAAAAAACCAACATCCCCATAGATTCTGAACAGTGCCAAAATACGTCATAAACTTTATAAACAGATACTTATTATACCTTAAAAACCCAAAAATAGAAAAAACATCAAATAAATTAGACAATTACTACAGAAACACAGATCCAGAAATAATAAAAACAAGATACAAAACACGAAACGGAATATTAAGCTATTTATATTACCAAATGATTGATTGGACGGATAAAAAAGAAAAAGATGGTTTAAGCCTATAAAAATTTACAGCCTCAAAATTATAAAAAAATAAAAATAGTAATGGGTTAATTTTGGTATTTCATAAAGAATTCAAATAATTTATCTTCATTACCTTTTATAGGATAATAATCAGTAATATTACCATCATCCAAATGAATTACATTAGTACAACAATTCAAAATAAACTCCAAGTCATGAGTAATGATAAATTGTGTCTTTCCCATCTTCTGTAATTTAAGAATGTTTTCTCCTACATGATGCATATGTTTCAGGTCAAGTCCACTGGTCGGTTCATCATAGAAAATTATATCACTTTCAGAAGCTATAGCACATGCAATAGCGACCCTTTGTTTTTGACCACCTGATAAACTCATAGGATGTGCATCCTTAAACTCTAGCAAGTTAAGACTTTCAAGAATTTTTTCAGCACGCTCTTCATCATCTTCTCCCATACTTAGGAATAGTTCACTAAGAACACTTTCTGTGAATAACTGATGATTAACATCCTGCATTACCATGTAACATCGTTTTAAACGTTCTTTATTTTTAGTCATTTTACCATTTATCTTAATTCTACCTTTCATCTTTTTATGTAATCCACAAAAACAATGGGCGAATGTAGTTTTACCAGCCCCATTTAAACCAATTATTGCAGTTATATTATTACTTGGTAAAGTTATTTCTTTTATTGAAAGTACAGGATTATTGCTTTTAAATCCAAATAAAAGATCCTCAATTTTTATAAATTCATGATTTTTTAATGTTATTTCAGGAGTTTGATACCTTATTTGATTTAAATCAATAGGACGAATACCCATTTTATAAATATCGTCTGAAGATAATCTGTTTATTTCATCTTTATTAAATTCAGCTTCAACTACTCCCTTATTAAGATAAATCATTTTATCTATTAAATCTTTCAAATAATAAATTCTATGTTCTGCTATTATGATTGTTTTTCCTTTTTCTTTCCAGAATTTGATAATATTTCTTAAACTATTTATTGCTATAAAATCTAAATTAGAAGAAGGTTCATCAAGAACATAAACATCAGGATTCGGTGTTGTTACGGAGGCACATGCAATTTTCTGTTTTTCACCACCTGATAAGTCAAATAAACTTTTATTCATTAATTTTTCTATATGAAAATCGTTAATTGTTTGTTCTATTCTCTGATGAATCTCATCAACAGGCATTCCTAAGTTTTCACATTCAAAAGCCAATTCCCCTGTTGTATCAACATTAAAAAATTGACTGCGAGGATTTTGAAAAACTGAACCCATCTTCTCTGAAATTTCATATAATTTCATATCACTTATTGATTTTTCATTAAAATAAATTTCACCTTTTATAGTTCCATTAAAATAATGAGGAATCAAACCATTTATTAATCTGGTAATTGTAGTTTTTCCACTACCTGATTCACCTGTTAATAAGATTAATTCACCGTCTTCAATATTTAAATTAAAATCTTTTAAATTTGATTTATTTTCGTTTAGATAACTGAAAGAAACATTTTCTAGTTTAATCATATGAATAACCCCATTAACAATAATAATCCTAGTAATATATACAAATAATCTTGCCAATGAAATCCTATTTTACAAATATTAGTTCTTTGTACTGGATTATCCATACTACGTGTAAGAACTGCTGCAGATAATTCATCCCCACCTTTAACTATAGATATAATAAGTGGAATCAGAAGATATTCCAACATTTTCAATGGTCTGGTTATAAGATTTTTAAAATTTAAACCTATTCCTGATATTTTCATACAGTCAATTATTGATTTTACTTCTTCAACTACAGTAGGAAAAAATCTGAATACAACAGATAATGGTATAATGATTTCTTGCGGCATATGAATTTTTTCCATCGATGCTACAAATTCACTTACCCCAGTAGTTAAGATAAAATAAGCTCCCATCAATATTATTGGCATTAATTTATAGAACATTACTAGAACTGAACCTATTAGAATAGCTAAAAATCCAGTAAGATGAGGTAAGATATACATTAATACTAAAGTATAAGATAAATATATTGCAAGACTTACTATTGCTGTTTTATATTTTTTACTAAATATAAACAAGGATGTTACAAAAAATATTAGTAAAATAGACATTAGGTGTGAATCCAATTTATTAAAAACAATCACGTTAATTATTATTAACAATAACAGTTTTGTTCTTGGATCCAAAATAATACCATTATTTTCACTAACACCTAATATATATGCCATCGTATTACCTCAATAATTATGCTATTCCTGCTCTTTCAAAGTGTTTTTTAAGCATTGCACGTCCAATGTATGCACCGATTATTCCACCGACTACAATCATTATAACATAAGCAATTATTGACCAATCCGGTACTAATGCAAATACTGTGTTTGCATATTCTACACCATATCCTTGTGCCATCATTGCTTTATAACTGTCTCTCATTACCCATAATGGTAAGAATCCTCCAAAACTCCATAAAGAGAATACTCCAGTTCCAATAGCAATTTTTTTAAAGTCTTTGTAGTTACCGCTTTTAATAACTAAGTCACCTAATATTGCAAATATTATTCCGGTTATCACTGTTAAATAACTCATTCCTGTTAAGAATATTAATATTGAGATTATTATTCCCATAAGAGTTATCATTCCAAATTTTTCTACACGTGTTATAAATAACATAAATGGAATTCCTCCGGCAATTGCCATAAGGATTGGACAAAATGGGAATAATACTGGTATTAACTGTAACATTCCAATTGCATAGAAAATTACATAGTATAATACACCGAATATTCCGACGTTAATTAAATCTTTAATTTCTAATTTAGCCATGTTTTTTCTCCATTAATTAATAAATAAAAATTAGATTATTGTTATTAAGATTTACCTTAATTAATCTATACAAGTAAAAGTTGTTTTAAAAAAGTATTTAAAAACTTTTTAACATTAAAGACAAAATAGGCTAAAAAGACAAAAATAGTTAATTGTTGTGTTTTCTTCTATACTTATTAGGAGTTAATCCATAGTATTTTTTAAATGATTTAATAAATTTACTTTCATCCATGTATCCGACATGATGCGAAACATCAGCAACTGTCAAGTCATTGTTTTTAAGTAAAATTGATGCCATATTTAATCTATATTCTCTTCTCCAAGTCATTAATGCTTTACCATAAATTGTTTTAAAATAAGTTTTAATTGTGGTTTTACTGATATTATACTTTAAGGACAAATCATCCAATGTAATATTTTCATCAATATTACAAATTAAATAATTTCTAATTTCCTTAATTTTTTTTACATTCTCCACTTTCAAAGTAGGAAATTTATCTGTAATACTCTTAATATCTGAATTACTTATAAATAAGAGCAATTCAAGAACTTTAAGTTTATAGTAACTTCTTTTAATATTTTCTTCCACATGATATAATTCACTGATAACATGATCTATTTCAATAGTTGAACGAATGACTGCAAACGAATCCGTATTTATTAACTCATTGCTTAATTTACGAATGTCCAGAATATTTGATCCTATTATTTTATCAATACTTTTCTGAGCAGTTTTTAAGTTAATTAAAATTTGTAATCCATTATAATAGCCTAATGGAAAATCATGCATATAATGTTTTGCTCCTGATGAAAATACTATATCGCCTTCAGATAAATAAATATAATTATTTTTGTAAATCGTTTCAAAACGACCCTTATTACAATGATTAATGATAATATAATCACTGTAATTAATGGATGAAACTAACTGGTTACATTCATCACAATTAAAAACATTGAATATTAAATCTATACCTTCAAAAAGATGATAAATGTTCATATAGCCATTACCACTTTCAAGATTAAACTGATATCTTGTAACAAAGGGAGTGTCTTTTAAAACAGTTGTTATTTCCTTATTAAAATTATCTTTCATAATCAATCCATCTACATATCTTATTTATTGAAAAATCATCCATTAACATGTTCTTTAGTATGCCATTTAATATAATCATTGAATTATTTGCTTAATTTGTATTATATAAGAAATTATATAATAATTTTCAGTTGAATGAAAAATCAATATAAAAATACATATTGTGTACTGTATGTAATACTTTAGACAGTACAATGATAAAGGTGTTTTATATAAAAATTTTTAATTATTTTTTGTTATATAGTGCTTTCTATAGGAAGCATTATATATGTATGTATTTATATTATTATATAAGTTAAATATTCTTGGAGGAATTATATCTTGATTAAAAGAGAATCCTATTTAAAACAAATTGATGCTTTGATGAATACAGATTTTATAAAAATAATAATAGGAATACGTCGCTGTGGAAAAACATTCTTACTTAAGAGTATTATCGAAGAACTCAAAAATAAAGGAGTCAATGAAGAAAATATAATTTATATTTCCTTTGAATCAAACAAATATAAAAATATATTTACACAAGAAGAATTAGATGAACTCATTCTGAATTTAACAAATAACATTAGTGGTAAAATATATATACTTTTTGATGAAATTCAACAAGTCAATGGATGGGAAAAATCTGTAAATGGATATCGTGTAGATTTAGATTGTGATATTTATATTACTGGATCAAACTCCAAACTATTATCAAATGAATTAGCAACACTATTATCAGGTAGATATATAAAAATCAATTTATATCCTTTTTCATATAAAGAAGTATTGAAATATAAACAAGAATATTATAATATAGAATTAAATTATGAAAATAAGAGAAAAATATTCCATGAATACCTCCTGTTTGGCGGAATGCCCGGAATTCTTGGTATCCCAGATAATGATACTAAGATAAATGCTCTTCAAGATATATATGATTCGATTATTGTTCATGATATTTTATCAAGATATACCATAAATGATGTTGATTTATTCAAACGTTTTAGTCATTATTTAATGAATTCAACAGGACAAACATTCTCTAAAACAAGTATTACAAACTACTTAAAAAATGAAAATAGAAAAACTACCCGTAACACCATATCGAACTTTACTATTTATCTTCAAGAATCTTTGTTTTGTAAAAAAGTTAGACGTCAAGATATATTGGGTAAAAAAATATTAAAAACAGAAGAAAAATATTATTTGGCCGACCAAGGATTTCATCATGCACTTGTAGATGATAATACTAACTGGATACCAAGAGTACTTGAAAATATAGTGTATAATGAACTAATAAGAAGAGGTTACTCAGTTAAGATTGGAAAAATTAAAAATAAGGAAATAGATTTTGTATGTCAAAAATATGATAAGAAAATATATGTGCAGGTAAGTTATTATCTATCGACTGAAAAAACTGTTGAACGAGAATTTTCACCATTACTTGATGTGCCAGATAAATATGATGCATATGTAATAAGTATGGATGAATTTGATATGTCTTATAATGGTATTAAACATAAAAACATTATTGAATTTTTATTAGATGACGAAATTTAATTTAAAAAAAAACTTTATTTAAAAAAAGAGGTAAATATGGAGGTTAAATATGTTTTTAATAAGTTTTACAATAACCATTCGTCACTTTTTGTCTGAATATCCACCATCTTAGTAAATAGTCCGCCCTGTGAGTATAGTTCGTCAGGTTTTCCTTCTTCTACTATTTTTCCATCTTCAAGCACTACAATCTTATCAACATTACGTATTGTTCTCATACGATGAGCAATAATTATTACAGTTTTATCCTTAATAAGGCTGTTTAATGCTTCCTGTATACTAGTTTCATTTTCCACATCCAAAAATGATGTTGCTTCATCTAATATAATTATTGGTGCATCTTTAAGTAATGCTCTTGCAATGGATATACGTTGTCTTTGTCCTCCAGAGAGTAATCGACCATTTTCTCCTATAACGGTATCGTAACCAGCAGGTAATTTGTCAACAAATTCGTCACAACGGGCAAGTTTTGCTACTCTGTATACTTCTTCGTCTGTTGCATCCCTTTTACCTATTTTAATGTTGTCAAATATGGAACTATTGAATAATATTACGTCCTGGAATACTATGGAATAGTTTTCGAGGATTTTTTCATTGTTTATAGTGCTGATATCAACATTGTCTATTCTTACTTTTCCACTGTTTGGATTCCAGAAGTTTGCAGCTAATTTTGATACTGTGGATTTTCCTCCACCACTTGGTCCGATAAGTGCTGTTACTTCATTCTGTTTAGCGGTAAATGATATGTCATGGATAACTTCCTTGTCATCATCATATGAGAATCTTACATTATCAAAGTGAATATTATAGTTATCCACTGAATATTCTGTTTTTCCACCAGTCATTACTTTGTCTTCAATTTCTTGCATACGTTTTACCTTAACATCCACAATAGTTATTTCAGCAAGATAAATTAATGCACTTTCAACTGGAGCAAATACAATAGTTGATGTAATAACAAAGACAAGTAATGTGAATAAATCTATCTGATTGTTTATGAGCATTCCTATTCCTACGAAGACTACTGAGATCATTCCGAGTTTAAGTAGTAACTGGCTTGTTGTAACTAAACTACCTGTTATTAGTTCTCCTTTAATTCTTGCATTTTGTAGTCCTGTATTGCTATCATGTAGTTTTTTAAGATATTCATTCTCATAGTTGTATGATTTAATATCTTTTACTGAGTCAAGACATTCTTGTACATTATCTGATATTTCACGAGAGCTTAAGAGAATTTTTTCATTATATTTTTCCTGAAACTTGATTGATGAAATAAGTAAGAGGAATGATATTGGTACAACCCATAATAATGCTACTGATAGTGTTGCATTGAATGTGAATAATCCTATTGCCATTAATATTGTTGTTATTAATGCTCCTATTGACTGTGGTATTGCATGAGAAAATACGTGTTCAAGGTCTGTGCAGTCACCCATTATTGTTGCACTTAGATCTGATAAATCTTTTCTTTCAAAGTATGATAATGGAAGTTCTCTTATATTTTCTGCCAGATTTATCCTTTTTTCCACACTTGAATCATAGGTTGTGTTGTAGACATAGAAATACTGTTTCCAGTGAGCAAGGGATATTGCTGCGGCAACTACAATTATCAGTAATATGAATAGTCCAAGGTTTGGTTCAATGTATTCTCCACCAGTTAATGGATTGATTAATATGTAGATTAACAGAATGTAAAGTCCCATAGGAAACATTGTAGTTAAGTTAAGTATTACTGTGTATAGGATTCCTTTTATAAGATTTTTACTAGAGGTATGTGTTAGTCCATATTTTCTTTCAAAGAATTCTGTTATCATACTAGTTCACCCCTGTTATCTATTTTCCATTCTACTGATTTATTGTATTCGCCCCACATTTTACTGAATAAACCGTTACTGTTGGTTAGTTCTTCGTGTGTTCCATTTTCAACTACTTTTCCTTCATTGATTACAAATATTTTATCTACGTTACGTATTGTTGATAATCTATGTGCAATAATCAGTACTGTTTTGTTTTTTGTTATCTGGTTTATTGCTTTTTGTACCTGCAGTTCATTTTCAGGATCTGTGAATGCTGTTGCTTCATCCAATATAATTATTGGTGCATCCTTAAGTAATGCTCTTGCAAGTGTAATTCTCTGTTGTTCTCCACCAGATAAGTATAATCCTTCTTCTTTAACTACTGTATCTATACCATTTGGTAATTTTTCAATTATTTCTTCACATTGAGCTTCTTTTATTGCATTCATTACTTCTTGTCTTGTATAGTTACGTCCCATACAAATGTTATTGTATATTGTGTCCTTAAAAAGATTTGATTCCTGGAATACGAATGAAATCATATCATTAAGCACTGATTTTGGAATGTCTTTAATGTTTATGTCACCAATTGTTATGTTTCCACTGTCAACATCCCAGAATCTGTTTATTAATTGAGCAATGGTTGATTTTCCACCACCACTTGGTCCGACAAGAGCTACAGTTTCTCCTTCATTAATTGTTAAGCTTAAGTTGTCTATTGTATGCTTTTTGTCATCTTCCTTATCATAGCCAAATATAATATTATCTACTTTAATTGTATTGTGTTCCGGTACAGTTCCATTAACTGCATCAGGTAATTCTTCTTCGTTTAGTATTTCATTGATTTTATCCATTGCCTGTTGTGCTGTCATCCAGGCCTGTGCTACATTCATAATCTTATTAATCATTACACCACATATAGGTGTGAATATCATATAGAATATAAGATTGAGTAATGTATGTACATTTAATGGATTTGTACATAATAATATGCCTATTGGTATTAGCAGTATGAAGAATCCATGTACTGATAATGTGAATGTTGTCATTGGAAGTTGCATTGAGAATGAATACTGTTTTACAAACTTACCGTAATTAACTATTGCATCATGAAAATTTTTATATGAGTAAATACTTTGCTGGAATGTTTTTGTTACAGGTATACCTCTTAAGTACTCTACTGCTTCACTGTTCATGTTTTCCAGGTGTGTCTGGTACTGCATCATAAAATCAGTATGTTCGTCTGTAAACATTCTTGAAATAGATGCAAATGCAACTATTAATGGTATTATACATACTATACCAAGTTTCCAGTCGAAGTAGAAAAGCAATATAAAAAATACAACGGGTGTTGTGAATGCCGCTACCATGTCCGGTAACAGATGTGCAAGGAATGATTCTGTCTGACTTGTACTGTATTCTATGATTTTTCTTAAACTTCCGCTAGGATGTGATGAAAAATATCCCAATGGTAGTTTAATTAAATGATCCAATGCTGCATTTTTCATGTTTTTCTCGTTTTCAAATGCTGAAAAATGTGTGCACATCAATGCTACAAAATTTATCAGTAATCCCACTAATCCAAATATTAATGCTGTGAATGCCAAATCCTGTATTAAAACTGCATTATAATTTGGTATTGTTGTTAGTAACTGCTCTATTATCTGATATATGTATACAAATGGCATTAATAACAAGATTGCTGATAATGAGGAGAGTATACATCCAATTATTGACAGATATTTATATTTTCCAGAATAATCAAGTAATTCTAAAAATGCATTAGCCATCTTTTTCCTCCTTTTTGATATTTAGAATATTAAAAATTTAATTCACCTTAACATTTTTATCTTATAAGACAATAATAAAAAAAGAACATAAAAGTTTTATAATAATAAAAATTTAATTATTTAAAGTTAAAATATAAAATAAATAATTTAAAATATTTATTTATCTTTAATACTCTTAGTTAAAAATTAATAAAAGATATTATATAAAGATATTTGAACTTAAAAGACAAATATTATCCAAAAGGACAAAAAATTAGTTTTTATGTGAATTTCTATATTCACTTGGAGTCATAGAATAATAACGTTTAAAAGCATCCGTAAACTTACCATGATTCTTATAACCAACCAGCTCTGAAATATCACCAATGTTCATACTAGTACTTTCCAGATAATTGGCAGCCTTATTCAACCTAAACTCTCTACGCCAGGAATTGAGTGATTTACCATAAATTGTTTTAAAATAGTTTTTAATGCTTGTCTTACTGACATTAAATTCTACAGACAAATCATCCAAGGTAATATTCTTATCAATATTATCAACAAGATAAGCCTTGATACGCTTAATAATCTTAACATTATCCTCTTTTAAGGTAGGATATTCCTCTTTAACATTCTTGATAGTAAAATTCTTCAAGAACAATAATAATTCCATTACCTTCAATTTATAATAACCTTCCCTGATGTTATCATCAACACTATACAATTCACTGATAATGTGATCTATCTGTTTATTTGAACGAATAATTACAAAAGAACCATTATCATTAATTATACTTATCAAATCATCCAGTTTAATTATATTTTTACCAATAACATTATCAATACTTTTCTGGGCAACTTTCAAGTCAATGGAAATCTGAAAACCCTTATAATAACCCAATGGAAAATCATGCATATACTTATTGGAACCTATTGAAAATACAAGATCTCCCTCTGTCAGGTAAAGATAATTATCATTAAAAATAGTTTCAAAACGACCCTTATTGCAATGATTAATTATAATATAATCATCATAATTACCAATATTATCCAACTGATTACAGTTATCAGCATTAAAGTCATTATAAACAATATCAATACCATCAAAAAGATGATAATAAATCATATTACCATAACCAGTGTCCAAATCAAAATAATATGATGTAACAAAGGAATTACTTTCTAAAACTGTGGTAATATCTTCATTATAATTTGAATCCATAATCAAAATCCTCATACTGACAATAATTAATTTATTATTGAACGGATTACTATAAATAATTTATAATAAAATTAAAACATAAAAAAAGAAATTGAAAAAAGAATTTATAACTATTCTTTGATTATTTGTGCTAATTTTTTACCTAAATCATAACATTTTTCCAAATCATTATCATCAGGTACGTATTTTTCTTCAATAGCTTCATCTTCAAGCACATCAAAGCCTGCTTCTGTTAAGCTTGCTGTGAGTTTACTAATTGCTCCACCTGCCCATCCTTTAGATGAGAATACAACAGCTTTTTTACGTACACCAATATTAGCCGGACTTACACAGCTAAGATAGGATAATAAGTTTCCGATTTTTGGATATGGATTGTTCATCATTGTAGGAACACCAAGAACAATAGCTTTACTGTCTAGAATGTCAGCAAGAATGTCTGATTCAGGATCATATCTAATAAAATGCATTTTTGCTTCAACATCTTCACTCATAATTCCTTCAACAATCTGATGAGCCATTTTCTGTGTGGAATGATGCAGGGTTTCATAGATGACTGTTATTTTATCATCTGCTTCTCCTTTAGCCCATTTTGCATATAAGTCAACAATTTTACCAGGTTCTTTCCAGATTTAACCGTGACATGGAGCAATCATTGTAAGATTATCAAGATACCCTGCTTCTGTCATTTCAGCGACTTTATTGAGTACCATTGAGCGGATAATTGTACAAGGTTAGCATAGAATCTTTTTGCATGTAATTCCAAATATCCTGGGTCAATGTCAACATCATATCTTTTACTTTCACAAATATGTTGTCCAAATGCATCATTGGAGAAGAGTATTCCTTCTTCATTGTATAATGTGAAGTTACTGTCTGGCCAGTGTAACATAGGAGCATTAATAAATGTAAATGTTTTTTCCACCTAAGTCAAGGGTGTCACCAGTTGTGATCACGTTAAATTCATAATCAGCTAAACAGTGATGTTGTCTTTTAATACCCATATTAGCTGCCTGTGTACAGTAACATTCTATTTCAAGACATCTTTCCAGGAATTCTGGTATTGAACCTATATGATCATTTTCAATGTGGTTAATTACCAGTGCATCTATTTTTTTTCTTTTTCTTCTTTTTCAAATGCATCTTCTATTCTTGCCCACATTTCAGGGAAAACCGTCATATACATTGTCTATGAGTGCTACTTTTTCATCACCGAATACAAGGTAAGCATTATATGTCCTGCCTGGTACTGCAAAACCATGAAAATCACGAGCATCCCAATCTAGTGCACCTACCCAGTACACTCCGTCTGCTATTTTAACTGAATCTGCTTTCATATTTTACACTTAATAAAACAATGACAATACAAGATTTTAAAACAATACACAACAAAAGATGGACAATAGAAACCAACTACGACAAATTAAAAAACAAACTAGAAACAGAAAACTTCTCCGGTCGAAGAAAAATAATCATAGAACAAGACTTCTACTCCGACGTATACGTATTCAATATAGCAACAGTAATCAAATACGACACAAACCAACAAATAACACGACAACAACGAAAAAACAACAAACATCAATACAAAGAATACTCAGCAAACTTCAACATAGCAGTAGGACTAGTAAAAAAAGAATTACTCAACCTATTAGACCAAAATAAACAAAAACAACAACAAACAATACAAAAAATATTCAAAATACTACAAAAAAACCTAATACCCATAAAAGAAAAAACAAAAACAACACCACGAGAACCAATAGATTACGGACATAAATTCCACGACAACAACAAACGATCATTCTAAAAAATACGTATCACCCCAAAAAAAATATTTACACAAAAACTACCTTAACTTGACAGCATTGAAAAAATAGTTAAAAAAAAGGGTTGTTAATTGAAAAATAGGTTTATATATTTTCAATTAATTGTTCTAAATGTTTAATATACATTGTTCTGATGTCTTTTGATTGTGCTAAACCTTCAATTATACATTCAACTTCATATCCGTTTGATTCAAACATGGATTTCCATGAATCTTCTTCCTCTCCGGCCATATCGTTTTGTGCATGATCTCCTGCTACAACCATTAATGGTTTTAAAACAATTTTTTTATAGTTTCCCTCTTTGATCATTGCTAAAACATCATCAAAAGATGGTTCTGCTTCAACTGTTCCAATATAATAATTTTCATAATTTTTGGAGGTTAATTTGTCCTGAAGGGTTGTGTAAATTTTGTTTGAATCAGCTGGAGTCCCATGTCCCATGAAACAAACTGCAGTGTCATCATCATATTCTGTTGCTGTAATACATTCAATTAAATCTTCATAATCCTGGTCATATTTGACTAATGGTTCACCTAGTATAAGTGTGTCAAATTTTTCCTTATAACCTTCTAGGTGATCCTTAATTTTATAATGATATTCTGTTCCATCCATCATATGTGTTGGTTGAACAATAAGTGTTTTAACTCCATCTTTCACTGCTCTTTCCAGGGCATCTTTAACATTATCGATTTCTAAGTTGTCCCGTTTTTTCAGTTTGTTAATTATCATTTGACTTGTGAATGCTCGTCTAATTTCATAGTCCTTGAAGTATTCTTTTATGTCATTTTCTATTGCTCCAATGGTGAGGTCACGGTTATTGTTATATGATGTTCCAAAGCTTACAACTAAAATTACTTTATCAGCCATTTTTATCATTATCCTTTATTTTATCTTATTAGGGTTTTGTTTTCAATGAAATGATATTTTAATAGAGGTAATAGTTGATTGTTATATTACTTATTATTTTTTGAAAAATACATTAAATTTCAATTGAAAACATTTACAAACTATTTGATAGTATATTTATGAATATATTTAAAAATATGTTTTTTTCTAAGAGTGTATGTTGTTATCTAAAATCATAGTTATCCTAGTTAGGTATGTTTAATATGTAATGGTGATGTGGTGAGAGGGTTGACTTTATGTTTTTTTTTCGTTTTTTCATAATTTTCCTTTTTGGGTTCTTATTTTTTTTTAAAAATTTATATTAATGAGTTTAGGTAAACCTAAATATATAAGTTTATGGAGAGAAAAAAACACAATGAAAACAGACCAAGAATACAAACAACTATCAATAAAAGAATTCAACAAAGCAGCCACAAAATACGAATCACAAAACAATGGAATATACGAAATGTGCAAAGAAGACTACCCTCCAATACTTGAAGAAATAAGAAAACAAAACTTCGAAAAACTACTAGATGCAGGATGCGCCACAGGACCCATGTTAACCCTACTGACACAAAAATACCCAAATAAACAATTTGTAGGACTCGACTTATCCCCAAAAATGATAGAAGAAGCAAAAAAGAAAAAACTAAAAAACACAACATTCATAGAAGGAGACTGTGAAAACATGCCCTTCGAAAACAACACATTCGACACAATCATCAACTCACAAAGTTACCATCATTATCCAAACCCACAGGCATTCTTCAACGAAGTATACCGCGTCCTAAAACCAAACGGAAAACTAATACTTAGAGACAACACAGCATCAGACCCCGTACTATTTTTAATGAATAACATAGGTGAAAATAGCAAACATAACAGGACACGGAGACGTTAAAGCAAGCAGCATAGATGAAGTAAAAAAAATACTGCAGACAAGCCGGACTCGAAATAATCAAAATAGAAAAACAAAAAAAATTCAGACTACACTTGGTAGCACGTAAAAAAAAACTGATAAAAACATAAAAAACTTCTAAATATTAATAAAATAAAACAAAAAAAAAGTAAAACCCATTACATGGGTTCTTCATACTAAATTATATTAAATATAAATAATCAGCTAATACAGTGAAAATCATCATAACACGACCATAACTTTAAAGAGGAGGGAGAAAATAATAGCTTTATGCCATTACTTTACTAATACTTTCTTCATTCGGTGCTTCTATTTTAACTAGTTTTCCATATTGGAGGTATTGGAATTTGTATTGTTGTCTACCGTCATCCATTTCTGTTTTGAAGAAACCATCTTTACCATTTATTGATTTTTTAGTGTATCCGGATGCAGTTATGTTTTCTATTTTTTTGCCGTTTTTTAGCACGCTTACTGTTAGTTCTAGTTTGTCTCCGTTACTGTTTATGTATTCCTTGGTTACTTTGCTGTCTACTACTGTTCCGTTTATGTCTTCTGTGTCGGTGCCGTCTTCGTCTCTGTGTGTTGTGTCTACATCGCTTTCATGAAGGTTAAATCCGTCTAGTACTTTGAAATGCACATCATTTATAGTTACGTCTTGTGCTGCGCTTACTGTGCCTATGACACCTATGGCTGCAACCAAGAGTAGTCCGAGAATTAATATATCTTTTAGTTTCATAATAATCATCACTTAATAATATTCTTTAATAGAATTACTTTCTATCTCTACTTATTAGTCTCTAACAGTTTCTATATAAAGGTTTTCGAGTGCAAGTGCTTACTTACATCTTTAAAACAATAAACAAATGTTATATAATGGTTATTTATTAACATAATTAAAGTAAATATGGGAAATGGAGAAAAAACCATATCTTCTTATTTAAAAAAATTCTGATGGATCATCTATACCAATATTTGTAGATAACTTAGTTACTTGACAAAATAGTTAGATAATGGTAATCATGTAAATGTAGTTGGTAAAATAAAGATTTGATACGAGTCAATAAAAACTTTAATGTTATAAAATAAGATATTATTATATAATTAAAATGTGTGGTATTTATGGCTAAGATTGATAGAAAATTATGTGAAAGTGTAAATGATTGTCCGGAAAATGCAACTTGTATAGGTATTTGTCCATTAAATGTTATTAGAAATGTGAATAATATGATTATCATTGGAACTCTTTGTGTTGACTGCGGAGAATGTGTACAAATTTGTCCAAAAAAAGCTATTTC
>AUXO011316059.1_pt1 | contig 18835 bp, 14 predicted proteins | sample 768731 | NCBI WGS metagenome assembly AUXO01 (sample SAMN02715735, study PRJNA202380) | gut metagenome | biome: sheep rumen | host: Ovis aries | place: New Zealand: Palmerston North
CCCATACCTACAAACTGTGCTCCCTGTCCGGGAAAAACAAATGCTTTCATTCTTTATATTCTTTATTTATAGTGTTTATCTGTGCAAAATTACTTCTTTTTCTTCAAATACAGGCTATATTTCGAAGTCAACGCATGAGCGTCCGCAAAGATGAGGCTTTAGTTTGTCTGCTGCCATGACGTGTTGCGGATGTTTGCTGTAGTAACGTACGTCATCCAGTGTCTCAAATGTGCTGTCCAGACAGATGTCCCACTGCTCATCGGGGTTAATATTGAAACCAACGTTTATGTCTTTGATACAGCTGATGATATTCCTCAGCGCCAGTATATCATCTCTGAATGTTGTCATAATGACTTGTTTGTCGTCTGCCTGGATGTCATCTTTAATTTTGAAAAGTACAATGTGCTTGACCATATGATGCATTTTATTTATAATTTTGTGGCGAAAATAATAAATCTTTGCCGTATAAGCGATTTTTGCAATGTAAATTTGACGCATGAGACTGAGTTTTTTCTCCATAGTTATTTTATTTCTGTTGTTTCTTCTGTCGTGTTCTTCCAACAAACCGGCAGATGCGTCTGATAATAAAGCCGGCGCAGACACTGCCGAGGTGTATGATTTGAACGACATAGAGGAAAACGGCGAATTGATAGCTGTGACTATTAGCGGCCCTGAGAGCTATTTCCAATATCACAATCTTGACATGGGCTTGGAGTATATGCTTGCAGAGGATTTTGCCAACAAACAAGGTTTCGCCATCCGCATGGAGATAGCCAAAGATACAATGGAACTGTTTGACATGCTGCGGAATAATAAGGCTGACCTTATTGCCTATGAACTCCCTGTCAAACTGATTAAAAAAATGGGATTTCTGTGTGTTGGGGTGGTTTCTGATACTGCCAATGCATCGTGGGCAGTTCGCAAGTCTTCCCCTTTGCTGGCTGAAAGTCTGGACGAATGGTATTCTCCGGCTTTGCGTGTAGAACAGCAGAAAACGATGCGTGATATTATGTCGCGTCCGCGTATTCATCACTCTGCATCACTGAAGCCCCGTGCCGCTATGCGCAAAGGTTCCATATCGCCCTATGACGGTTTGCTGGCGCGAGCTGCGTCAACATTAGGCTGGGACTGGCGGTTACTGGCTGCCCAGTGTTATCAGGAGTCAGCTTTTGACCCCGAGGCTGTTTCATGGGCAGGGGCGAGGGGACTGATGCAGATTATGCCCGGCACGGCAAGGCAACTGGGTGTCTCTGTAGAGTCTTTGTTTCAACCTGAAACCAATATTGCCGCGTCTGCTAAATACCTGAAGATGCTTCAAGGGCAGTTTAGTGACATTAAAAATCCTGCCGAGCGCACCAAATTTGTCCTTGCGGCATACAATGGTGGAACTAATCACATACGCGATGCCATGGCTTTGGCCAAAAAACACCGTCGCAATTACCAGTTATGGGCAAATGTAAGTTATTTTGTCCTTCACCTCAGTGAACCGGCATTTTACAAAGACCCAGTAGTGAAGAGTGGTTACATGATCGGATCGGAAACATACAGATATGTCGCTTCCATTATGGCGCGCTGGCAACAGTATATCACTGGAGTTAGGGCGAAGCCTGTGCTACTTCCCGATGCGTCCGGAATGTCAGCCGTCAACTCTTTTCCTGCAAAATCGCGTAAGAAAAACCGTTTTACCAACACTTCCACGCAAATTATATCGCGGAGCGACTCTATCTTTCAAATAAAATAAAGTCGCCTGTTTATTGACAGGACATGTCGGTTGTCAGAACCACCAGTGTTTTTTCTTTTTCTTGGTCTTGGGCGTCTCGCCGGTGAGTTCGCGTACCAGATAATCCTGATAACTCATGTGCTTAGTGACAAGTTCGTAGATGACCCCCCATTCGGGCAAGCCGCCCACATTGCGGTCATCGATGAAGAGGTCTACTTTGAGCTTTCTTGGCTCATTGTGCTCAAAGGTCTCTTCCGGAAAGCATTTGTTGACGGCGTAAAACTCTACACCGCGCTCACGGCACCATTGCAATGCTTCTTCAAGGGTTTTGCCTTGGCGGTTGGTCCACAATACGAGACGATGACCGTCTTGCAAGAGCATCTTGAGGGTTTGTGTAGCAAAAGGTCGTTCCTTACCTATCCTGGGGTATTCGTGTTCTACGATTGTACCATCAAAATCTACAGCGATTAACATGATTTTCTTTTTGTTAATGCATCAAGGGGTTCAGTTTCCGTCTTCTTCGTCGCCATTTGCCTTGATGACATTGCGATATATATTCTCCGGCGAAACAAATTGATATACGAAGTCGCCGAGAGGTTCAACGCGGGTAAATCTTTTTTTGTCAATTTTTTTCTTTAGTTTTACGTATATTTTTTCGGCGTTCTTCATGTTTTTAGCATAAAAAGTTGCACAAAGATAGCCGAAACGTCCGTTCTTGAGCAGATGATTCTCCAACTGGGCTGTGTATAGGTTAAGTCCGTCAATAAATCCTGTTTCCTTGTCGCATACGACTTTGGAAATAGGGGTGATGTTGGTAAAATATGTAATAGAGTCGTGATAGTTGCGTGCTACACCGAAGAGATACATGTCTTTGAGCACGGTGGGACGATCCTCATTCTTGAATTTCTTTTTGGGTGCCTTTTTCTTTGTTTTTTCTGTTTTCGGTTGGTTGTCAGACAACTCGTCGGTCTGCGCATAGCTGCTCATGCAAAAGATTAGAAGCATGAGTGTGAGTGCGATGCGGCGGATATGTAGATACCTCATATGATCTTGTTTGCGAATTTAGATGCAAACTTACACAAAAAATATGGTTAAACATACTCTCGGAGTGTTTTAATTTAAAATGTTGGTTTAACAATGTTAAAATATTGCGGTCATGATTCAGAACTCTTAACGTAGTTTATCTGCCTCTGTCGTGTAGTTGTTTTCATTCCATCGGATGGAATGTAAGTTCCGGCCAATGGAATTTACGTTCCAGCCAATGGAACGGAGACAATATCGCGTTGTAATGGAGTATTGTATGCCGGTAACAGGCGGATGATGTTATTATTTATGTAAATCAGTTTGGTTTCTGAGAGGTTTTTTGTAATTTTGTGTCCTCATGTCACAAATCGATTTTATGAATATTAATGGAGACGAATTAAATCTCCTCATTGATAAAGAGACAATACGGTCTCGTATAGATGAGTTGGCTAAACAAATCAGGAAAGACCATGGCGACGGGACACTTTCTGTACTTTGTGTCTTGAATGGTGCGTTTGTCTTTGCGGCGGATTTGATAAGGGCATATGAAGGACCGTGCGAAATTACTTTTGTCAAATTGTCATCTTATCAAGGTACTGAATCAACAGGCACGGTAAAAATGGCAGAGAAAATCCCGTGTAACATAACCGGCAAGGATGTTCTGATAGTAGAAGACATTGTGGACACGGGACTGACTATGGACTATCTGCTGAAAATTGTGAAGGCACAGAACCCTCGCAGCGTGAAGGTGGCAACATGTTTTGACAAACCCAGTCGCAGGAAGATTAATGTTCCTGTAGATTATGTCGCATTTGAGATAGAGGACAAATTTATTGTCGGCTACGGACTGGACTATGACGGACTGTATCGTAACTTGCCGAGCATATATACAAAGAACGGATAAAACACAAAATAATAAGCAAAATGATTAATATCGTAATTTTTGGCGCTCCTGGAAGCGGCAAAGGAACACAGAGTGAGAAGATTGTAGAAAAATATGGTTTTGCCCATATATCAACCGGCGATGTACTTCGTGGCGAGATAAAGAAAGGTACTCCGTTGGGTAAAACGGCCAGCGAATACATATCGAAAGGCCAACTTATACCAGACTCGCTGATGACAGACATCCTGGCATCGGTGTATGACGGTCTGCGTGGCACAAGTAAAGGATGCATATTTGACGGGTTCCCCCGCACCATACCTCAAGCAGAAAGTCTCGACAGTCTGTTGAGAGAACGTGGCGAGGAAGTCAGTGCGATGATTGAACTTAATGTTCCAGAGCAGGAACTTGTTACCCGTCTGGTTGAAAGAGGTAAGACCTCAGGCCGTGCCGATGATAATGAGGAGACTATTAAACAGAGACTGCAAGTGTACCACGGTCAGACATCACCATTAATAGAGTGGTTTGACAAGCAGGGTAAACGTCATTGCATTGACGGCCTCGGAGCAATGGACCGCATTTTCTCTGATATCTGCAAAGTTATAGATACCTTATAAATCCACATGCCTGAGAGCAACTTCATAGACCATGTGAGAATTACGTGCCGCAGTGGAAAAGGCGGCCGTGGCTCCATGCACCTTCACCATGCCAAATATTCCTATAATGGCGGGCCTGACGGCGGCAACGGTGGCCGTGGCGGGCACATTATCCTCCGCGGCAACCGTAACATGTGGACTTTGCTCCATCTGCGTTATCAAAAACATGTCTTTGCCGGCAATGGAGGTGACGGAGGAGCCAATTGCCTGACAGGAAAAAACGGTAAGGATGAATATATAGAGGTGCCATGCGGTACGGTTGTCTATAATGCGGAAACAGGCAAATATATATGCGACATCACGTCTCACGGGCAAGAGATTGTGCTTTTGAAAGGCGGCCGTGGCGGATTGGGAAACTATGAGTTCCGCACATCGACCAATCAGGCACCACGCCGTGCCCAGCCGGGTGAACCAATGCAGGAGATGCAGGTCGTCATGCAACTGAAATTGCTGGCCGATGTCGGTCTTGTGGGATTCCCCAACGCCGGTAAATCCACATTGCTTTCTTCCGTTTCTGCAGCGCATCCCAAAATAGCAAACTATCCCTTTACTACACTTGAACCGTCACTGGGAATCGTGTCCTACCGTAACGGCAGTTCGTTTGTCATGGCGGATATCCCAGGTATTATTGAAGGCGCAAGCGAGGGCAGGGGAATCGGTCTGCGCTTTCTGCGTCATATAGAGCGCAACTCTCTGTTGCTCTTTTTAGTGTCATGCGAGTCAGACAATATCAAGAAGGATTATGAGATATTGCTCAACGAACTGAAACAGTTTAATCCTGAGATGCTGACAAAAAAACGTATCCTTGCTGTGACGAAATGCGACATTATTGACGATGAGTTGGTGGAGATGCTCAAAGAGGATTTGCCTGACGATTTGCCAGTTGTATTTATATCAGCTGTTTCCGGATATGGCGTCATGAACCTCAAAGATGTTATCTGGAAAGAACTCAACAGCAAAAGCTATAAGATAGAGGCCGATGTAGAGGATAGCGGACTGGTGCATCGCGACTTGAATACTGAGGAAATACCATTGGTGTTTCCTGACTATGATGAAGATGACACTGAATTTGACGATGGTGAGATAATCTACGTAGAGTAGTTCAAAGAGTGCGAGCATGACGCCACAGTTGATGTTTTATGATGTTGCCCCAAACGTCACAGCGTTCAGTTCCACACGCGTTGGTGGATATAGTACAGGGAATTATGGCGCATTTAACATCAATGAGTTTTGTGGGGATAATGTTGAAACCATTGAGAAAAACAAGATAGCGTTATGTTCCTATCTTGGCATAACGGTGTCGCAACTTGTCTATCCGCATCAGGTGCATGACGTGCAATGCAGGGTTGTTGATCATGATTTCATGAACCTGTCTTTGAAAGCGAAACAATCCCACCTTGAAGGTGTTGATGCCTTGATTACAGCAGAGAAAAATGTGTGTATCGGTGTTTCCACTGCCGACTGCGTGCCGATAATATTGTTTGATTCTCATCAGCAAGTAGCAGCTGTTGTCCATGCGGGATGGAGAGGTACAGTGAAGAACATTGTAGGGCATGTGCTGTCAATTATACGTGAAAAATTCCATGTGGAGATGTCTGGCGTGAAAGCTGTTATAGGTCCGTCTATCAGCGTCAATGCATTTGAGGTCGGTCAGGAAGTCTTTGACACTTTCTCGGTCGCAGGTTTTCCGATGGATGAGATTTCCATGAAGAAAGAAGGAAGATGGCATATTGACCTCTGGAAAGCAAACCAATGGCAGATGCTCAATAATGGCATTAATAAAAACAATATACACGTCTCTGGGATATGTACTTATGATAATGTAGAAAATTTTTTCTCTGCGAGAAGATTAACGATTAACTCTGGCAGGATATTGTCAGGCATTATGATAAAAGATGAAGAATAGAAAGATTGTCTTAGTATTTTTTTCTTCTATTGCTTTGTGTTTTCATTCCGTGGCGCAGGTATCGGATTCCAATGATTTCACTCAAAGGGAACTGATGGATGTGGCATGTGCGACAGAAGATCTTTTTACGGGTAAAGACAAAATCGTGATAGACTTCACAAAACTTACGCCAAAGGAATGGTGCTATCCTATGAGAAACGGCAAGGTTATCAGTCCGTTTGGCGGTGCGCGACGCAATCATACCGGTGCGGATATTAAGACTCATGCCGGCGACACGATATTTGCCGCTTTTGACGGAAAGGTACGATTGGCGAAGCCTTACTCGGGTTATGGCAATGTTATCGTTATACGCCATGACATTGGTATTGAAACCGTTTATTCACACAATAAGAAAAACCTTGTTAAAGTTAATGACCATGTGAGGGCCGGGCAGCCTATTGCGATTGTGGGGCGCACAGGACGTGCCACGACAGAGCATTGTCATTTTGAGATACGTATCAACGGCAGGGCGTATGACCCTATGAAGTTTTTTGATGCGGCAACACGCCAACTGCGCTCACAGAAAGTTATCGCATATAAATCGGGTAAGATACAGTTTCTAAAGGTGGACGCAGCAAAACAATAGCAATTACAACAACTGTAATTTTACACCAAGCGAAAGTCCCAAAATGTCTTTGAGCTTAACGTTATGGTCCAAACACATGGACCGTATATACAAATCGCAACTACTGATTTCATAAAACAGAGTAAAGTTTTTTATGAATTTTCTATTGTTTTTCGGAATGATTTTTGTGAAACCTTCTCCGAAAAAAGCGTTGAACCTGAATTCTGTGGAGAGAAAGTCATAGTATTTTTTAGGGTATCGGGTAGGTTGACGTTTCCAAAACTCATGTCCAAATACAGTGTTAACGTATATGCCACAACGCAGCGGCTCAAATTTTATGTTGTTTCGCAAATCAATGCTCCAGGGGATATAGTTTTGCTTCAGTGTCGTCGTAATTTTACCACGGTTGCTTTGATATTTGGGAATATATCCGAACAATATCTGTGTTTCCCATTGTCTGTGACCGTTTTTCCGCATGCCATAATTCCAGCCGATACCCATCGAGATGGCACCCATATTGCCTGCATTCTGTAAAATGAATTGTCTGGGGATTAGTGATGTCCATTTCTTGTGATATTTGAGGATTCGTTGCTCATAGGACTTCTTTAACTTTACACTATCGTGGTGTAATGAAGTCTTGTCTGCAACAGAATCTTGCAGATTGCTTGCCATTACCGGTAACGGTAAGGAAAACAGGAGAAGACTAAAAATTAATGCGGCTGACTTCATATCCGTCTGGTTTGATAGTGAATATTTTATAATTCCGATGTGCTACGCAGTCAATGCCGTAAAAGGGAGGAACATTGTCATAAATATACATGGTTTTGTCTTCGTGCTCATGACCATAGACACTAAACATAAGTCCGGGGAAGAGCGTCAGGTAGTATCCGAAAACCTTAGAGACATTGTTGTTGAACTCATCGCTGTAGGGTGGGGCATGCATGATGAGAATTGTCCTGTCAAACAGGCTGTCGTTGTTGTTGGCCTCATTCTCTATAAAATTGAAGTCGGGCACGGCAGCCATGCGGTCATATTCCATGGCATTGGTGTCAAGGCAGACGATTTTTAGTCTGTTGATGATGAAACTGAAGTCTTTTTTACCGAACATCCAGTCGTAGGCTTCGTCACCTGTACCCAGAAAGTCATGATTGCCGACAACGGCTATATACGGCTTATTAAGGCGGTTCAGGTAATCTCTTATCCATTTATACTCCTTTGTCATTCCGGTGTCGGTCAAGTCGCCACAGTGGATTACAAAGTCTATACTGTCACGCTGGTTGATGTCGTGTATTTCGTCTTCAAGTTGCGTGTACCAGCCATGGGTGTCGCTGATGAAGGCTATGCGCAATGTATCTTTGCCTTGACATGTTTCCTGAATATTCCTGATGTTGACGTTGTTTAGGTCGCGCGCGCCGTGCAGGTGCATATCGTAGGGGTGTACGTCAAAGAGGTCATTGCAGCCCGCAAGGAGGCAAACGAAAAATGGTATTAATAGGTTTGTTCGCAGGTTATGATGTCTTAGATGCATGAATGTCTGTTATTGTATAAGAATTTTACGGGAAGCCCCTGAGGGTGTCTGGATGATATGAATTCCTTTTTGTGACAGTTCGATTCTACGGCCACAGGTGTCGTAGTGCACAGCAGTATTGTTGTCGCTGGTTTTGACGCTGTGTATGCCGGCAGGCTCAAGGTCGTCGACGATATTGACAAATTTCCTCCAGCCATATGCCGTCTTGAAAAGATTTTTGTAGCCTTTCAGAACGTGGAGCGTTGCCGTCTGACAAGTGGTCTCCGAAAAGGCATTGTCTTCGTTCGCTATCGGCGGTGCCTGAGTGCAATATATGTTAAAGTCGGTGATGGCTGTAGTTTCGGCAAACACGCTATCGCCGATGTCTGCGCTGCTGTTAAGCGTAACGGTTTTCAGGAACGTGCAGAGGTAAAAGGCTTTCTTGCCGATATGCTCCACCGAGGCAGGAATATCCATATAGGTGATGCAAGGGCGCTCGTTAAAGGCTCTGTTGCCAATCCATCGCGTGCCGTCCCTGATGATGTAAGTTCCTGTCACCGAACACTCATATGGTGTGACCAGATAGGTACCCGCGTAGAAGAGCTTGTCTGCCACGGGGAGGCAGGGACACCCCTTGAAGGCATCGTCTCCAACCGTTTTTACTGTAGCCGGTATGCTTACTCCCGTCAGTCCCGTACAGCCGTTGAAAGCCAGGGGCGCAATGGCCGTCACAGCGTAAACAGTGTGTTCATGCGCTATCGTGGGTGGAATAGCAATATTACCGGAGTAACATTTAGGTTCACCGTTGTTCGTAACGGTAGCCTCATTACCTGTCAGGTCGTAATAAACGCCGTCAAGGCATACATCATAACTTCGCACGACTTGCGATAGTGCGAGGCAAAGAAGCAGGCATGCAGATTTCTGTAGGGACCACATAGGATTTCAAGTTTAAGTGTGCTGCAAAGGTAAAAATATTTTTCTTTACGTATTGTTAAATACGGATTAAAAAGCGCGCTTTTCGTATCTTTGCACGATGCTTTTTTCTTTCTCTGTATGTCTGAACTTATCATTCGCCACCGACAAGGGGTAATCAAACTGCCGTTGCCTTATTTCATATACATCAATGGCCAACTTATAGGCTATATGCGTGGCGACGAGATACGGGGCTCCCTTCCGGCTGGCAAATACCTCGTTGAGATCCGTCTGCCACTTCGCCTGTTGAGGTGGGACGTGAGTCTGTCCGCCTGCGCCCAGCTGGAGATTAACGAGCATGAGACACTGACCCTTATCTTCCGGGACAGGGAACGCTGGTGGGACATATTGTTTACCATTGATTTAATCTTCTACCTGTTCAGTTTCTTCGTCACGATACCTTCGCCCTGGAATGTTGTCTATCATGTCCTGTCCGACGGCTTCTTCCTCGTGTGGCTTGTTCGCCTCTGGCGCATCCGTAGAAACTATTTCAAGATTGACGTCCGTGCCACCCGTTTTCCCTGATGGAAAAAGGGCACGGTGCCCGTATGCCTTTCAAAAGGAAATACAGACACCGTGCGAGTCAATGATTATGCGGGTATATTATTTAACGACGATCTTTTGGCCGTTCATGATGTAAATGCCCGGTTGCAGTCTGCCTTGGCGACGCAAAGTGTTGATATCGGCATTTTTATGGAGCAGCACGCCTGAAAGGGTGTATATGTCGCCTTTCCTGGTTACGGGCTGCAACTGGAGACCGATGCCGGTGATGATGCCGTCGATAGCGATTTTCAGTGTTTCACCTGTTGTGCCCGGAATGTGGAAGTATGCCCTGAAACGTCCGCTCGGAATCTCTGCGCCAATGCCGATATACTCGAGCAGGTTTGTGGATAGGACATAGTAGTCACCGGCAGCCGGTATGTCACTGTTGATGTATGTGCCAATCATTTCCACACCTCCGCTGCATTCACTCATCGTTGCGCCGGGCGGCACAATCTCCGTGTTGGAGATGCTGTAGATGGATATCGCCGAAGTGCTGTCGCTGATGTCCTGATTATTGTTTAGCTTGCCCGGCATGATGAGGTAAGGCACGTTGGCCTCCATGCCCGTTACTGTGGAGAATTGCACCACATTGCCGTCTATGCCGTTCAGACGGGCAACCTGGGTGCCCTCACCGAATACATTGGCGGGTTCGTCGATGTCAAACGGTACGCACACCGTATTCCACAGGCTCTTTTCGAAGGTACGCTGTAGACGCACGTTGGCATTATTGACTGCCGCAGGCGTATAATCAATGCTTTCACGCAATAGGATTTCCTCGGGGGCATCACTCTTAAATAATACGGTGATGGTGGCGGGACCTGTCACGGTGTACTCATATTCGGCTGCGGTTGAGAGGATGGCGCTGCCGTCGCTGTAGCCAACGAAACTGTAGCCTTCGGCTGGAGTAGCTCGCAGACTCAGTCTGTCTCCGTGGTTGTAGACCGCCGATGTCGCGTTGAACTCTCCCTGATTCCCGTCATAGACGAAAGTCACCGTGTAGGTCTTTGGTTTGAAGACCGCCCGCATGTTGCAGGCTTTTTTCATCGGTACGACGACAGGGTTCTCTGTACTGTAACGGCCTATCTGGCTTTCCTGTATCTGTGGTGCGGATGTTTCGCCCTTGAGCCGTCCGCGCGATGAAGCGATGGACTCAATGGCCTCGTCAACAGTTCCCCAGTAGTCAAACGTGTAGCCGTCTTGAGGTGTGGCGGTCATGGTGACATCGGCACCATAGATGACATCACCGCTGGTCACTCCGTTATTGCTGGTGGTGACATTGCCGGCCTGGACACTTGGCCACGGCTCGACGTTGTATTGTACAAGTCCGCCCTTAAACAGCATCCAACCGACCTGTTTGCCGTCCAAGCCGGTGAAATCTTCCGTATCGGTAACATCAACGGTGTTGACCAGCAGTGTGTAGTAGCCGTTGCGGTCTACATTGTTCATCTTCAAGGTGAACACAGAGTCATTGTCGGCGGCTTTTGTGATAAGAATATCGGAGGTCTGTTTTTCGCCTTCATAGCGCAACACCATGTCGTTACGGGTGAAAGTCTCAGGCTTGACGGGCTTGTTGAAGCTTACCGTCAGCTCGTCAAGTACATCTGTGGCGATGGCGTCGCCCTGCGGAACAGTCTCTATGCTCTTAACCTCAAGACGGTTGAGCGGGGCTGGCTCAAACTCAATTTGGAATGAGTAGGGCTTGTTGTCCCTGCCTTTCTGGAAGGCTATGAGCGCATGCACCTTGTTGTCACGGATGGGGTCGGCACCGTCTCGCATGGTATATTGCGTCTGCCATATCTGGTTGTTTTTCAGCAAGGGTCTGTCAGCGCGCACAGACTTGATTCCTCCGCCTCCCATGGTCGGGTCGGCAAAGGATATGTAGATAAAGTTGAAACCGTCCTGCATATCGGTCTCGTCCACGTCGATAGTGACATTATAGCTATAATTGCCGGAATACTTCACTGTCGTTTTGTCGGTAAACGACAGGATGGGCAGTGTCGTGCCGTCGCTCAGGTACATACGGTCGGGCTCATCAGTGGGGTTGATGCCCAGATTATCGTTGACAGCCCAGCCGTGCAGGTCTTGAGTCTGTGGCAACCAGTAACCCATCAGAGACCCTATGGGGAGTCTGACACTGTGGATTAACTCGTGAATAGTCACCTGGTCAAGCAGTGAGAGGTCGGGGTTACCGTATGATGTGACATGGTTCACCGAGATGTCATACTTATTAAAGTGTCCCAGGAGTGAGGCTGTCAGGTCCCATTGCGCATAGGCTGATCCTCCTGCCGCTATGTCACCGAACGTCGTCGCAACGGTTGAGTCAAGGGCCAAGACACTGTTGCCACCGTTCAGCCGTGAGGATATAATGTTGAAATCAATAAACAGTCCCTTCTCGTTGTCAATAATCTGAGGCTGACGGGTAAACATGCGTATATTCAATGCGTCGCCCTTGCCCTTATTATGGATGAGTACAGCAAACTCTGCCGGCACCATAGGTTCAACTACATCCTTCGTCAGTGGATTGTCACCGTAGACATCGCGCTGCATGAAATAGGTAAGGTCGAGGTCGGGCGACGGTTTTACCTGCAGCGATACTGGCAGCAATGAGCGTACCTGTGTGGCGCCCTCTCCGTCGTTGAAATATAGCGTCCCGCCAAAACTCCAGGTAGTAAGCGCATCGGGAGCGGCATATTTTGTCGGGATGAACAAAATGGTGGCGACACCCTTGGCTTTCGGACCGAGCGTCCACGGGCCGTTTACACTGCCCTCGAAGCCGTCAATACTCTCAAAGTTAATCTGGAACTCATGGCTTGTTGCCTCAGTGCCCATCAAGTCTTTAACCAGCAAAGACAACTCGATACCAGTCAGGTCAGTATTGAGTCCGTTCTCCATTGTCAGTGTGCCACGGAAAGCCTGGCGCGTCATGACGAGTTTCTGGTCAATTTCCAGTTTCACGCTGGCGCAGGTGTTTTTGCCCATGTTCTCATACATGTCCAGCAAGTCCTTCTGCGCGCTGGCATAGAGGTCATCCCATGAGTCAAAACCTTTCAACAGCATGGCGTTCTGGCAGGAGTCAATGCGATTGGCATACTCCTTTACATAGCGCGAGCGCACTATTTCATCAAGCGTGTACCATTTGCCATATGTCCAGCTTGGAGTATCCATATCACGCCACCCGTCTTCGGTGACAGGATTGGATTCAAGAACTGATCCCGGTTGACCTATTTGTGCCTTATGAGCCTTCCAGCTCATATATTTCTTGATGTACAGCACCATGCGTTCCACATACTGATTATAATTGAAATCATAGTATGTATCCGAGCCGTTGATTTTTACAGCGTCTATCCTGTCCTGCATCTCCTCCAGCGACTTTCCTTCGCCCACGATAGTACCGCCGTATCCAAAGGCCGTTATTCCGTATGTCATATCACTGATAATGCTGTTCAAGCTGTCAATGCTCTCGGCAAACTCAGGCGTATAGTGGTCGAGGGCCTCGGTAGCGTTGAGCAGTTCCGTCATCAGGTCATATCGGGCAAACTTCACGGTGCCGTAGAGGTTCATCTTCTCGAGGTAAGTGCGGAAATACGAATTGTCAACATAATCCTCAAAAATCTTCACGTACCACTCTGTTGTACCTTCCACGAGTGAAGGATCCTGTTCTTCTGATGAACTTTCAGCCTTTGTTGTTTTTCCTTTCAGACTCTTTGACAGATAGTCACCTCTGCCGACACCTTCGTAGACGCCTTTCACACCATTGTAGAAATTCTTCCAGTCATTGTATGTGTCATATCCGCCGCCGGTCAGGCCGTTCAGCAAATCATTCTTGGCGCCTTCAATACGACGGTTACCTTCATTGTTTATAGCATTCTTAATCGAATTCCAATCACCGCCATTTTGCCATATATCCAAAACATCATTCATGCGGTCAAGGGCATCGTCAGTACCATCGGGCGGACCGGGAACAAGGTTAGACATAGCGCAGAGCAAATCAATCGTGCCACGCAGAGCTCCGTCACTGGCTGCCTTCCAACTGATGCCGGTGCCCCTGCCATTGAATGCCGGAGCGCCGCTACCGCCACCTGCACCAACCCAACCGCCATCACCGGCGCAACCACCGCCGCCACCTGTTGCCGTATTTTTAACCAAATTTACGGTCTTGGCAACCCAGGCGTGCTTGTGATCACTGCCACAGGGCCATTCAAAGTCGGCCAAATATCTGCCACTGCAAGGCATACCGCCACGAGAACTGAGTAATCCACGTGAACCGGCTACTACATCATGGGTTACACGGACCGGTATGACATAACTCTGTTGCGCACCAATGATAACACCTTCATATTGGACTAACGGTGTGAATGTATAGCCTGATATTTCAGGAAGAGTCAGTTTGGTGTTTTGAGCAGCGATAAGTCCTTCGTTTCGTAATACTATGTTGTACATCGTCGATTTCCCTTCTTCCATTAGGTCAAGAGCCAATGTGTCGGGAGCAGTCATAACGATGACTGGAACGGGAACTTGTGTTTCATAGGTTAATGTGCTGACAATTTCATATTCGTCTTGCACCTCTGTTTCCACAACATCCCATGTAACACTGACAGCTTGATAAGATATTGTAGCCGTATGGTTCTTTGTTTCCCCTGGAGCAACTACAATATTTTGACGATAATCATCGTGTTTTGGCGCGGTGACATAAAGTTGATAGAAACCTTCATTTATACCTTCAAAAGTGACATATCCGTTTTTATCAGTTGTTAATGTTTTAATGTCTGCGCCAGTGTTATAGTCTTTCAGTTTTACTGTAGCTTCATTGACGCGCGGATGATTACCGTCTTTGTCACCGTAGATGGTCATCTCGTCTTCCACATAGACTTTCAGATTACCTTTACTTTCACTGACAGTTGTCACACTAAAATGAACTACTGTACCATTACCGTTTTCACAATTGATGGCAAGGGTACCAGTCTGTTCTATGTTCACGTCAAAGCCCTGGCCGTTGAAGCGCAGCAGAATCATGGTACTGTCGCCGGTATTCAGAGAAGGTATTTCTGATGCAGAGGCCAGCGTGACGAACTTGCCCATACCTGTAGGTAAGGAAATACTGATTTTACCTGTCGGAGCCTCACCTTTATTAGTAAGGAAGATGGGGTAGGTACGTGGTTGTGTTGTTTGTACCGTTGTTTTGATATTGTTTTCGCTTACAGCCAAGTCAGCTGTACGCATCTTTGTATAGTTCCATGTGTTCACGGTCAACTTGGCACCTTCGTCACTCTTGAGGACAAACTGTATCTGTTCGTAATCGCTGATAGATGTGACTTTATTTCCCGTAATCGTGTACTCTAAATCTACTTCTCCATGTGCAGGCAGTGTGGCAATAGGTGTTATATTGATTCCATAGTTTGCGGTTCTGCCTTCCAGTGTTGCAGTAATATTATGCATATCCAGTCCACAAGTATTGCGTAGTCGTATCTTTCCAGCATATGGCTCGTCCTTAAAGATCTCGTTGACAATATAACTGTTTTCTGTACGCTCCATGCCATAGACCTCAAACGAACCGAGGAAAACCTTTGTGGTTGCCGCATCGCTGCGGGCGCAAGCACCAATGTTTACTGTACCAGAGAAACTTGCGGGAATTGAGCATTGTCCCATAAATCTGCCATTATCATTAATGCCGCCAATATTCCCGAATGTTTGGCGTTGACCATTACAGTCTATAAAAAGTTCCATGTAGTGACTTGGGTTAATTTGGCCGTCAATACCGATGCATGTACCTGTGAATTTTGCTGTCTCATTGACATTATAACCAGGCTTTTCAGCCTGCATCGTATATGTATAGAGGCTATTGCCTGTCAGTTCGATAGTAGATGATGTATTATTGGTTGTGAGCAGTTCTACAGGTTTATTTGTTGGATTGACAACAGCCTTGATTGCAAACTTTCCGGTAGAAAGGAAGTTATTAGGACGGAAACTGAAATATTTTGCTTCACCACTGTCTAGACCTGTTGGCATGGTATATGTAGTCCACTCATGGTCATCATAGTAGAGTTTAATGGGAATATTTGCCGGGACTGCTGCCGAACCGATGTTTTTCACCTGAATGGTAACAGTAATCGGAGTATTCTCATTTACAACAGTATTACTGAGTTCAAAAGCCGTAATGGTCAGATCAGGCATTGTACGGTCACTGATAAGTAACCAAGTAGAACCGTTACTGAAACCTTCAGCCTTTGCAACAACACTAATTGTACGATCACCTTCTGCCGCACTATTACTCAAAGCCCGGAAAGGTATGCTGACACTCCTTTGTCCGGCAGGTATTATTGCAGTTGTCTCATACTGAACGTCTTCAGCGTCAGTTTCAATAGTGATGGTGAGGTCTTCGTTCCCTATATTGTTTCTGGTGATGGTCAGATTGCATCCTTCTTCATTTCCTTCGAGAATGGTAGACTTATCAGCTATGACGCTGAGAGTAGGACCATCATTGTCTGTAATAATGATACTATCAGTAACCACGGCTTGCTTGTCACCGATAGCAGTACAATTACAGTCTGTCATATATACGGCTGCTCGGATATGTACGAGGCGATCTCCGTCTGCAGCTTGGTTATCTTTAATGCCAAGAGGGAAATTGACTGTTGTCGTTCCCGCTGGCATTGTTAAAGTCTGAGCGCTATAATATATGTCATCGAAACCATCATCTGTAAGTTTGATTGTGATTTTATTGTTGGTTACACCAGCTCTAGTTATTGTCCCCATAATAGCCTGAGGACCTGCTCCTTCGCTAACGGTTTTGGGAGACAATGTCATCTGGATAGCTGGAGTGTCATCATCGTGGAGTATGAAAAGAGTTTCAGCAGACTTGTGATGATCGGCAGTTCCTGTTATACATATACTCATGTCATTCGAAGGACTGTTATCTTGAATAACAGGAATGTCAACGCTGGCTTCAAGAGCCCCGTCTTCAAACACAATGCGTTGTGGAAGTTTAAAACGTTTCTGTTCTTCAATATTCAGGTAAACAGCCAACTGTCCGGGGAAAGGTCGCTGTGAAACACTTGCTGTTAAATGGATGGTTTCTCCTTCATTGTAATCGTCTTTGTCTGTACGCAATGTAAGAGCTATTAAATTTGTTTCCTCGATAAGAACACTGTCAACAGCCATGTCATATCCATTGTTTAATGATTCGTTGACTATTACAGCAACGTGCTGATCTATGTCAAAACGTTCATTATTGACAGGATAAAGATAGAAACTAGCTCTGTTAGCTCCTTTACTGAAGGTTACTTTGCCATTATCAGAGAAACGAAGTCGGTCTGTATGACCTGCTTTATCTATACTACTTATGTTGAAAGTTTGTGATTCAGTCAAATCGCCTGTACGACGAAGTTCGCAATAGTAACCGTTTGTTGAGTTCTTTAGAATAAGATTTTTATTGGCAGTTAATATTAAATATTTATTTACACGTACTGAGTATTTACTGCCGCTTACAGTATTGTTTGCTTGATATAGGGCATTTTCACCACAACCTGCCGCAGGGATGATTTGTACAACGGGGCGGCATAATCCGCTTATTCCAGGAAAATCATCAAGAGTAAATTGTGCAGAGCGTTCTACACTGGCATTAATGGCAAGTTTACCGTTGTATGAAGTTGAGCCTATGTATACACGTGTGCCTGTGGACTGACTTTCCAGATATAGTCTTTCAGTCCATCCTGCCTCAGTGGCCAAGTCGCCGATATTGCTTACCTTCCAAGAAAAATCTATTGTTCCTTTTGGGTCAATAATGGTTTGGCTTACGGTGATATTAGAAGGCAATAAATCAGGACGTGGCACAACTTCAATAGTTACATTTCCATTAACTTGCGCACTGAGCACGTTTTCCTTATTACGATTACTTAGAACAACGCTATTGTCAATGAGATAGAGAGGAATAACGGTTTTGTTGGCGAGATTGTCAGGTATAGGCATTTCTATGGTAAGGAGTGTACCTGTGCTGCCTGAGAGTTTGGAGTTATCTTCACTATATATGATGAAGCGATAGTTATAGTATGTGTTAATACCTCCGTGTTCATTTGCATCTCTCCACTGCGTACCTTTCTTTTGACAGATGACTTTGTGGTTTGTGATGCGATTTTTTGTGAGATTTGTAATGACTTGGTTTGCTGTATCAACACTGAGTTCGTATGGTACAGAAAGGTCAAACTGTACACCAACGACGTCACTTGCATTCTCTAATTCGACAGGTAGACTCAAGGTCTTGCCGGCAGGATAGGTTATCTCTGGAATGCGAAGAACATTAGTCTGCGCATACATGTTTGTTATGATGCACAGAAACACTGCTGATAAGATTGTTCTAAAATATTTCATAATGACATTTTTATTTTCAACTTATTGCTTGTATAAACTATTTATTTAATGATAACTTTTTTGCCGTTTTTAATGTATATGCCTGGTTGTGTCGGTTTAACATTTAATACACGTCCATTTAGATCATGCCATTTTCCACTCAATGCCTCATCAATTTTAATGGCATTGATACCTGTAGCTTCATTATTGATATTAACACCAAGGTGTTTTGCATTTTTATCTGATAGCCGGGCGTCTGTAACGACAGCATTGGCTGGTAAATTAGTCACAAGTTCATACTGGCCAGGGGGAAGTTCGTTACCCGTGGCAGAATAAATTACAACACGTACTCCACCTGGTATATCACGCATTGCAATTGAGAAATTGTTGCGAAGATTAGCTTTTATGTTAATCTCGCGTGCAGATGCTCCAGTGATGAGAAATTGTAATGCAGCTACGGATTCTGTATTGTTAAACAGGATGGAAGAATTGCTAACAGTAAGTTTGTTGGCTGATTTTTCGTTTAATTCTGTATATTGTGATTTACCATATCTTTTTGCATTGGCAGATTGAACATATCCGAGGATATAATCTATGTTTCCTACCACGTCACGAATATCTATGGCATTATCTGCATTGACATCAGCAGTTGTATAGTTAAACATCTGGCCGGTCGGCTTC
>AUXO011504887.1_pt1 | contig 18799 bp, 20 predicted proteins | sample 768731 | NCBI WGS metagenome assembly AUXO01 (sample SAMN02715735, study PRJNA202380) | gut metagenome | biome: sheep rumen | host: Ovis aries | place: New Zealand: Palmerston North
CCTGAAATAGCAGATCAAATTAAAAATTCACATTCAGCTCATGAAGCACAAAAAATTGCTTATGCAAATAGAGATAAAAGACAAGAAAACTGGGATGAAATAAAAGTATCAGTAATGGAAGAACTTTTAAGAGCTAAAATAGAACAAAATCCATATGTAGAGAAAAAACTATTAGAAACGGGGGATTATTTAATAGTAGAAGATTCACCTAAAGATAGTTTTTGGGGGTGGGGAGAAGATAGAAATGGTGAAAATAATCTAGGTAAGCTTTGGATGAAATTAAGGCAAGAACTTTTAGTGCTTTCTAGAGAAACCAATTTACTTGAAGAAACAAATAAAGTAAAAAAATTAAAAAAATAGTTAGTAGTTTAATTATAGGAGAAAATATGAATAAAATTTTTACCAATGTTGAAAAATCAGTTTTTACAAATAGTACTATAGTAAAAGAAGTAAAAAAACATTATGGAATTGATATAATAAAAATAGAAAAAATTATTGGTGGAAGTGCTAATTTATATAAAGTTTATAGTGATAAAGTAATATATGTTTTAAAAGAATTTCAAGAGTGGTATAACAAAGACAGTATTCTAAAAGAAGTTCATGTCATAAATCATTTAAGAAATAAAAATATAAAAGTACCTGAATATATTAAATGTTTAAATGGCAAATATTCTTTTAATTATAAAGAAAGAGAAGTTATATTACAAAAATATATAGATGGAATAGTAAAAAAACCTAATACTGGAGATATAAATGATTTGTTAGAATCTGCTAAAATATTAGGTCAAATTGTCAAATCCTTAGAAGATTATCCATATGAAGATATGAATCAATATGAAAATATTATTAACGCTTTAACTTCAAAAGATATATTTAGGGAAGCAATAAATAAAAATAATGATTTAATCAGTAAAACAAAAGACAAAAATATAATAAATGATTTAAATATTAAAAATAATATTGCTAAAGAATTATTAATGAGAGATATTCCGAAAGATATAAATAAAGTTACTTTTAAAAAATCGCATGGGGACTTTGGAATAGTACAATTAATATACGGAAAAGAAATTACAGTAATTGACTTAGCTACTGCTATGGAGCTTCCAATTGTTTATGAAATAATAAGATCATATGCAGGCACAGATAAAAAATGTATAGATGGAAAAATAGATATTGATAATTTAATTTTATATATTAAAGAATTTTTAAAATATGCAAGTCTAAACAAATATGATCTAAAATATATGACATATATATACATGCATAAACTTGCTTCTAGTTCTTATGGTTATAAACAATATATAAATAATGGCAATTTGGAGTTACTAAGATTTGGAAAATGGCGAACTAAGATATGCAAGTATTTATTTGATAATTATGAATATATAGGGCAAAGATTAGAGGAAGAACTTGAAACACTTTTGTAAAAGGAGTATCATGAAAAAAAACAGGAATAAATACCATAAAAGTAGAAAAAAATGATGATTTATATAGTAAGATTAATAAAATTCTAGAGGTGTCTAAATGAAAATAATAGAATATAATGATAAATATGTAGAAGACGTTAAAGACCTATTAGTAGAACTTGAAGAATATATTATTTCTATAGATAAAGATAATTTAGATAGATTACATGAAGATTATAGAGATAAAATAGCAATTTTAGATTTAAAAGAAGTAAAAAACAATAATGGAAAATCCTACTTAGCTATTAAAGATAATAAAGCTATAGGATTAATAATGGGATGTATTTTCCCTTATGAAGAATATGATTATTTAGATTATAAATGCCCTAAAAGAGGCGAAATTACTGAACTTATAGTTACCAATAAAATTAGAAGTAATGGTATAGTTCAAAAACTTGTGGATACTATGGAAAAATATTTTATATCACAAAGTTGTGAATATATAGTTGTTGATGTCTTTGCTTACAATGGAAAAGGAATTAAATTTTATAATAAAAATAATTATTACACAAGAATGGAAACAATGATAAAAAAAGTTAGGAGAATGAGTTTGTATGGCACAAGTATATGATTTAAATCAATATAATATTTTTTATATAACTGCCCAAAGTAAAAGTTTTTCAAAAGCAGCGGAAAAATTAAACATAACTCAACCAGCAGTAAGCTACTCTATTAAAAAGTTAGAAGAGTCATTAAATACTAAATTATTTGATAGAACAAGCAGCGGAATCAAATTAACGCATGCTGGTAAAACTTTATTCTATTATGTCGAAAAGTCCCATGTATCAATATTATCAGGGATTAAAGTTATTAAAGAATTAAATAGTGGTGAAATAAATGAGCTTAATATTGGTGTACCTACTCATGTTGGTACATATTTCTTCACAACATGTATTTCTGTATTTAATAAGAAATATCCAAATATCAAAGTAAATATTGTAGATAAAAAAACATCTGAAATGATCGAAATGATCCAATCTAAAGAATTAGATCTTTTGATTGATACAGACCTAGCTAAAATGGATGATAATAATTTAGTAGTAAAAAAGATAAGAGAGTTTACTGGAATCTTTGTTGCAAAAAAAGGAGTATTTCCAGATTATGAAAATAAAACATTATTATCTAAAGAATTTGCAAAACTTCCAATAATTTTACCAAGTCAAGACACTAGGACAAGAAAAGTAATAGATTCATTCTTTAGGAGATATAATATCGCTTTAAATCCAATAATCGAAAATAATTCCTCTCCAATTGGAAAAAAACTTATTGAAAAAGGTTTAGGTGTTGGTTGGATGATTGATGAATTTGTTAAAGAAGAATTACAAACATCTGAATTTGTAGAAATAAAACCAGCAGTAGAACAACTAAAAATATCTTTAAGTATAATGTATCAACAAGAAAATTTAAATAGTATAATCCAAGACTTTATAAAAATATTAAAAAACGAGAGCAATTAGGTATAAATTTGATTTATACTATATAAAAAATTTATGTCTTCCATAAATTTTTTTTTGGCAGTATAATCAATATCAATAAAAAGAGGTGATTATTGTGGGAAAATATATTGATTTGCATGTTCATTCTATTCTATCGGATGGAAGATATACTCCACAAAAATTAATTACAATGGCCAAAGATAATAATGTCGGTACTTTGTCTATTACTGATCATGATATTGTGGATGCTTATAATCAAGTTGATATGGCTTCTATAAAAGATATCAAGCTTATTCCGGGAATAGAAGTGTCATCATATATTGTATTAAATGATATTAAAAAGAAAATTCATATCTTAGGCTATGACTATGACAAAGATAATAGTGATTTACTTGAAACTTTAGAAAAATTAAAAGAATATAGAACAAATATTAATATAGAATATTTAACTAATCTAAAAAAGATATTTACTTATTTAGATAGGAATATTTATGATAAAGTTGACTGTACAAAATATTATCGTTTATGGTGGGCTATAAATCAATATATGTTAGCAAATAATTATTCGCAGAGTGAGATACAAGAAGTAAAAAAATATACGCTACGAAATTACCCAGAATATACTGATTATGATATTCATTATACTGATACAATTACTATGCTTCATAAAGCAGGAGGTAAAGCTATTTTAGCTCACCCATATCAATATAAATTGAATGATGAAACCACTAAAGAATTAATTATAGAGTTATTGGAAAAAGGTGCAGATGGCTTTGAAGCATATCATAGTGAATGTCAACGTGCAAAAATGGATGAATTAAAGACATTCGCTGATGAATTAGGTGTTTTATACACTTGTGGAAGTGATTTTCATTTTCCGACTCAACAGGAAAACAAAAAGATAGGACTTGGAATAGAAAATAATTTGTGTATTGAACAATGTTCTTTTTTAGAAAAAAGACTAGTAAAAAGAAATGCGAGGGGATGAAGTATGAAAATATTTATATCATGTCCATTTAGTGGGATATTAGATGAAGAAACAAGCCTAGTCAAAAAAGAATATAAATACTTTTTTAAAGAATTAAAAAAGTTTATGGAAGAAAATAATATTGATTATTATTTAGCAATTACTAGAGAAAATTGGGGAAAAGATTACATTTCACCATTAGAATCAACAGAAGCTGATTACAATGGAATAAAAGAAAGTGATATGATATTTGTTATCCCGGGGAACCCAATATCTGGTGGAGTGCACGTAGAATTAGGTTGGGCTTCTTCTCTTAATAAAAAGTTACATATTTTTATAGAAAAAGACAAGAAATATTCTCCAGTTGTAATGGGATTATCCAGCTTATGCAATGTTGAATATCATGAGTCGAAAGAATTTCCTTGCCAGGAATTATTAGATGATATAAAACAAGTAATTCAAAAAGAAATTTTGGGGTGAAGCAAATGTATTTAGAATTAATAGATGAAAAAATATTAGAAGTATTTGAGCAATATGATAAACCATTTTATGTATATTTATCATTAAGTAATTTATGTAACGCTAATTGTATATTTTGTGATGTCAGAAGTAATAAAAAGAAAAAAAATATCTTAGAGGTTAACAAATTAATAGACGAGTTAAGCAAAATGGGTACTAAATATATTCATTTCACTGGTGGAGGAGAACCGTTTATTGATGATGAAATATTTAGTTATTTAGATTATTGTACAAAAAAGGATATAAAAATAAATATTATCACTAATGGTTTAAATTTAAATGAAGAAAAAATTGAAAGATTATCGCTATATAATATTAAAAATATATTTGTTTCAATAGATAGTTATAATCCAAAAATTCATAATGAATTACGTAGAACAGATGAAATTTGGGAAAAGGCCACACAAAATATTAATTTGTTAAAAGAATATCTGCCAAATATCAAAATAATTTTAAACCATGTAATAAATAGTAAAAATATAGACGATTTTGATAAATTTATTAATATGAAGCAAAAGGTTAACTTTGATTATATAAATCCAATAATAATAAAAGATTATAACATTTTATTCCCAACTGAAAGTCAAATAGAAAACTATAATAATAAAATAGAAATATTTAAGAAACTTGCCCAAGAAAATAATGTTAAATTTTTATGCAATAATATAAATTTTTTTGATACAAAAGTAACAATAAATGGTGACAGATCAAGCAAAGAAAATCTGAAATGTATTTTTCCTCATTTTTGTTCTTTTATAGATTGTTCAACAGGTGATGTGTTTCCATGTGATTGTAGTATGCATAGAGATAGAACAATATACAATATTGGAAATTTGAAAACGGAATCTTTTGAAGAAGTTTGGAATAGCCCTAAAAAGAAAATATTAAGTAAGCAATTACTACATGGAAATTTAAATTGTAAATTGAAATGTGATGAAGCAAATTGTTTGTTTAATGATAAATACTTTGAAAGTAGGCGATAAAATGAAGTTATTAATAACTGCTGAACATTTTGGTTATGGACCAATTACTACTGCACTTAATGTGGTTAAAGAATTAAAAAAATATAATGATATTAATATTTCCTTTATGGGAACTGGAATAGCGCTAGAGCAAGCTAAAATGACTAATTATTTTGATAAAATTATAGAGTGTAAAACTTATGACATAAATGAGTTAAAAAAAGTTAAAAACATATTATTAGATTATGATGTGATTTTATCATCTGAAAATCAACCTGGTGTAAAATTTGCTATTGAATGTGGTCATAAAAGCGTTTATTTTATTGATAACCTAATGTGGATGTGGGATAAATTAGATGAAGGATTAGAACAGGCTAAAGGATATTTTATTTCTGAAATTATACCAAGTAAAAAAAATTTTGATAGAATTGGGAAAAATATCAAAAATCCGCACTTTATTGGTCCATTAAGAGAGCTAAAAACAAAAAAAATATTATCTAAAGAAAAGAAATTAATCATTAATATAGGTGGTGCAGAGGCATTTGTTATCGATTCAAATATAGTAAAAAAATATTACAATAAATTAATTAATGAAATTTTAGATATCAAATTAATATATTCTTCATTTGACAAAATAATTATTTGTGGTGGTAGCGGAGTTATAAATAGTTTAAAAATAAATAACGCAAACGATAAAACTGTAGTAAAAACACTTTCCAACGAAGAATATTTAAATGAGTTAGATTCATGTTCTCATTGTATATTTGCCTCTGGATTAGGTAATTTTATTGAAAGTGTATGGAGAGACAAAGACATACTTTATATTCCACCAATAAATTATAGCCAGCTTTTACAATTAGATTATTATGAAAAAATGGATTTTGGTTTCAAAATAATTAATTGGGATGAATTTGATTTTTTCCAAAAAATACCTACATTGCTTGATGAAAATACAGGAGTAGATTTAGTTATTGATAATGTTAAAAAATATCTTAACGACAAAAGCGATATTGTCAAAAATGTAGTACAAGAATTTCTACAGAATAGCCAGATGAAATTTTATGATAAAAGAAAAAAATATATTTCAAAATTTAATGGAAATGGAGCGAAAGAAATAGCACAAATAATATATAAAGAAAATTGAGGTGACAAATATGTTTATTCCAGACGATCCTTTTTTAGGAACACATTATATTGGGAAAGAAGAATTAAGAGCAGTTAATAAGGTTATAAAATCAAAAAGTTTATTTAGATATCACGGACCGAATTTGCAGTATACAACAAATGAATTGGAAAAAAAACTGGCAGAATATCTAAATGTTAAATATGTGCTTGCATGTTCAAATGGGACAGCGGCATTAAAAATAGCTTGTATAGGATGCGGTATTGGGCCAGGGGATGAGGTGCTAATGTCGCCATTTACTTTTATTGCTTCTGCAAGTAGTGTGTTATCTTGTGGAGCTGTACCTAAATTTGTTGAAATAGATAAAACTATGAATATAGATGTAACAAAAATAGAAGAAAATATTGGACCTAAAACTAAAGCCATTATGGCAATACATATGCAAGGTGTTCCTTGCAATATGAAGGCAATAAAGAAAGTGGCTAAAAAGCATTCATTAAAAATCATAGAAGATGTTGCCCAAGCATTTGGATCTAAATATAATGGTAAATTTGGTGGGACAATTGGCGATGTTGGTGCTTTTAGTTTACAGGCTGGTAAAACCATTACTTGTGGTGAAGGGGGCTTTATAGCCACTAATAATAAACAAATATATGAAATAGCTAAGATGTATCATGATAATGGTGGATATAGAATAGGTAATAATTATCCAACATGGGAAAATGGAAAAACTTTTTATGGTGAAAATTTTAAACTAACAGAAATTCAAAGTGCTATTGCACTAGAGCAATTAAAAAAAATAAAAAAAATTATAGCTGAGCAAGAAAAAAAATATAATTATATTGTTAATAAATTAGAATTTAACCGTTTTACTTTACGACCAGTTGGAAAAGAAATTACTCCAGTTAGAACTAGTTTATGCTTTCATTTTGGAAATAAAACGACATGTGATAATTTTATTAATGAAATGAATAATAAAGGGATTGGATTCACTAAATATTGTAGTAATTTAATAAATGAATTTGATACCTTTAAATATAAAAAATCATGGCACGCTTCTTCATTTCCTTATAATATTTCTTCTTATATAAATACAAAGTGCAACAAAACAAAAGAATTGTATGAAAGAACGGCATGGTTTAATTTATCAGCATCTCTAAATAAAAAACATTTAAATTATATTGTTAAAACAATCAAGGAGTATGAAAATGAAAAATAATTTTACAATGTCGCAAATTTGGAAAGACTCTTTATACATTAGATATAATTTAAATGATTTGGTTTGTACAGGAAGTTTATTTTTCTATAAAAATGATAAATTGTTAACTTGTCAGCATTTTTTTAACTTTGAATTTTCTGAAGAAGATATTAATAATTTTAAAAGTCTTTTAGATGAAGGATATGAATTAAAATTTAATTATGTTGATAAGCCATTATATGAAAAAATAAGAAAGACTTTTGGAATAAAAAATACACATATACTAGATAAATGGGATGCTCCTATTTTAAAAACAGATAATATAGATAATCATTTAAAAAGTTCAAGACATTCACAAGTTAATAGAAATTATAATAAATATTTAAAGAATAAAAGTGAATATGATTTTATTTTAAACAATACACAAAATGTTAGTAAATTATGGACAGATGTTTTAAAGATTGATTATAACTCATGGAAGGGAAAAAATAAATGTGATATGAAAAGTTTAAATAGAGAGGATTTACAATATATTTTTCATCTGATGCGCGAAAAAGAAGATTCATCATTGCTTGTTTGTTATAAGAATGATGTACCACTAGCTTATTCCTTGATGTTTAAAAACAATCAAAATAATATGTGGTATGCAGTAAAATGGGGAGCTTCTTTTAAAGGAAGAGAAAAATATTTAGGCATTTATTCTCTATTTGAACATCTTATATATTTACAAAAAAAATCTGGTAAAATTAATATTGATTTTTGGGGGAGACGAAGTCAAACATACGATTATTTAAAAAATAAAAGTGTGGAAAGATATCACATTCTTGTGAAAAGAGGTGATTAAAGTGAAAATAGTAGAAGATAATATCAAGTCTATAGCAAATATAGATGAATTAATTGATAATAGTTATAATGGAACTTGCTTTGCGTATTCATGGTTTATGAATTTGAAGAAAACTGACAAGATATTGAAATTTATTAATGATAAAGGCGTAGTTTTTGGTTTTATGCCGTTATTTCTAGCAGAAGATGGAAGATCATTATGCCAAAATACAATGTACATTCCTTATGGAGGACCAGTTTTATTCAATGTGCCATCCACAACAAGAAGAAAAATCGCTTTTATTAGACAACTTGAAGATTTGTTAATAGAATATTTTAAAAAGAATTTTGAACATTTTAGCTTCTCTATGGATGATAAGATTATAGATGTTATGCCATTTATCAGAAAAGAGGTAATTCCAGAAATAAGATACACATATAAACTAAATTTACAAAATGATATAGAAGACATTTATAATAATTTTGGTCATGATCGTAAAAAGGAAATAAAAAAAGCAATCAGTAATAACATTGAATTTATAATAGATGATAGATTAAAATATTTTTTGCCAGAAAAATGTGTAGAATGGGAGAAAAAATATGGATTTCCATCTTCTGCTGCTTTTGTAAAAGAGTACATTGAAAAAGCAATAAAAAAAAATAGAGGTATGTGCTTTGTAGCCAAAAAAGATGAAATAGTATATGGAGCAGTATATATTTCTTGGGATGCGAAAACGGGATATATATTATATTCATATTTCGATGATAAATATGATGTGGGTGCAATTGCATTTTTATATTACAGAATATTTGAATATTTAAAAAATAAAATAAAACTTAAATATATTGATTTTGAGGGTTCTGTTTACGAAAGCGTGGAAAATTACAACATTTCATTTGGAGCATATCAAAGCAGGTATTATAATTTGCATTATTCAAGAGATAAGAAAATATATAAAGATATTTATAAATATTATGAAAAATAGGGGGTTTTATGAAAAAGTTATATGAAAGGTTATTACAAAGAAATTTATATTTAAAAGAAAACAACTCAGTATCGTTTTTGCCAACAGTTGATATAATCGGGGAAAAATATAAATTTTCGAACGGTGTAAAAAAAATTCAATCATACTATAAATTAAAAAGTAAGCCAGAATTTTTTACACACAATAAAGAAAAATATTATAGTTTTACAAGTGGAGATCCTTTAAGTTATAAACCGTTCAAACCAGCTATTAATAATATGAAACAATCATTAAATAATAAATCGTTTTTTGAGTATCCTCAAACATCAGGAACTGAGGAAGATAAAAATATAATAGTAGATTATTGTAAAAGCATTAATATATTAAAAAATGAATACGGTGAAAGTTTAGATTATAAAAATATAGCTTTTACTTCTTCAACAACACACGCCTTTTCGATGATTATGGAGTTAATTGCAAATCCTGGGGATGCAATAATTGTTTCTAGTCCAAATTATGGTTTATTTGATTTTATACCTGAGAGATTAGGGGTAAAAATAGTCACGCTACCTCTTAGGAAAGAAAATGACTATTATATTGATATAAATGAACTTGAAAAGTTAATAGAAACAACTAACAAGACATTAGAAAAAAACAATAGAGTAATTGCATATTTAAACATAAATCCACATAATCCAACAGGAAAAGTTATGGGTATAAAACAAAAAGAAATGTTATACAATATCGGAAAATGTTGCAAAAAACATAATATGTTTGTAATAGATGATATGGTATATAGGGATTTAACATACGATTTAGAAAACGTTGCAATGCCAATTGCTATTTATGATAATTTTTTTGATAATACTATTACTTTGTTTGGATTATCAAAATCATTTAGTCTTGCAGGAATTAGAGGCGGAGTAGTAGTAGCAAATCAAATGATTATTAAATCAATTATTGATAAAATATTTCATCATATGGATTCTATGCCTTTGTTAACTATTAGTGCTTTAACAGGAACATTTAATAAAAATTCATCAAGGGCTAACTATTATAAAAAGTATGTAAAATCATTAATAAATGAATACAAGCAAAAATATTCAATTGCAGTAGCAATTGTAAATGGGATTGATAAAGTAGAAAATGAGTATCGTGAGCAAACTAGAAAATTGATAACTTCATTGATAGGAACAAAACAAGCACAAAAAGCTTTATCAGGAATAGAATTATTAGATTTTCCAACAAATTTAATTCCTGAATCTGGATTTTTTGCTTTATTAGATTTTACTAAAATAAAAAATAAACGATATAAAAACCTGGTCATTAAAAATGATATTGACTTATTTAAGTTTTTATTTAAAGAAGCCAACACTAAAGTTATTCCAGGAAGTGCTATGATGTGGCCATACAAAAATGAACTTATAATACGACTTACTTTTGCTATCGAAAATGATGCGTTAGTATATTCATTATTATCTATTAAACAAGCATTGGAGGTATTGGAATAATGAAAAAGAATGACGTTAAATATTTATTAAAAGTTATTCCGAAAAAGAATGTGGTAGTTGTATACTCAGGAACACTTGCTATAGAAAGTGCTTTAATAAATTTAGGAATAAAAAAGAAAGACAAAGTTTTAGTAGCTTCATCTGTTTGTTATTCAATAATTGAAGCTATATTAAGAGTAGGAGCAATACCTGTTATTGTTGAGCCATCTAATTATTTTACTTTAGATTATAATGATATTAAAGATGTAGTTAAGAAAGAAAAACCATCATGTATGATTCTAGTTCATCAATTTGGTATAGGGCAAAAAATAAAGGAAATAAAAAATTCCTTTCCAAATATAAAAATCATAGAAGATATAGCCCAAGCATGGAATATTTATATAGATGGAGAGTCTTATGAATATAGTGATGTAATAATAACATCATTTGGAAAAACAAAACCTCTTTGTTTAGGTTATGGAGGTGCGATTTTTAGTAATAACAACTTAAGTGAAACATTTGATTATTATAACAATGATAGTAGAAATCGCAAAAAAAATATGATACCATATTATTTAGAACAGCAAACAAGAATCAATTATAAAAAGTTGATAAGAAAAGGAAACAAAATAGTCAAAAAACAAAGGAAGATAGCAAGTTCATTGAAATTCTTATCATCGTATAGTTTTATTAAAACTATTGATGAGAGTACAAATAAATATGTTTGGCATAGATATCCAGTAATAATAAATAGTAATTATTATGAAAATTTTATAAAAATTCTAGAAAAATGTAATGTACAGTATCAATTGCCACACGAAACAGAAATTTATGAAATACCTTTGTTAGCAGGTAAAGATTATCGACTATATAAAACAACAACTCAAAGTAATAATAAAATAATATTAATAAGAACAAGAACAAATAAGTTAATAAATATTTTAAAATTAAAAAGAAAAATGAAAGGTTTGGTTAAATGAAGGTATTATTTGCTACACACAATCAGTCAAAGTACCAGTTATACAGAAATATGTTAAACTCTGATGATTATGAATTAATTAGTTTAAATGATTTAAATATAGATTATGATGTTGAAGAAATAGGGAATAATTCTATGGAAATTGCAATAAAAAAAGTGCAAGAATATAATAAATTAACAAATTATATAACAATTTCTGAAGATACCGGTTTATATTTTGAAGGAATATCTGAAAAGGATCAGCCTGGAGTAAATGTTAATAGTGTTAATGGCATCTATTTATCAGAGGAAAAAAGAATACAATATTATGTTGATCTAATTAGTAAATATGGTGGGAAACTAAATGGATATTGGTTAAAAGATATAGCAATAGCTGATAACAATGGTAATATTTATACATTTGAATACAGAATAAATAAAATTTTCGTAACTGAAATTCATCCAAATAGGAATCCTGGTTATCCACTTGATTCTATATCTATAACTCCAGAGTATAATAAATATACAGTTGAACTTACAGACCAAGAAAATGAAGATCTAAATAAAAAATGTAATAAAGAGATACATGAATTTATCATAAAAACATTAAAAATTGTTGAAAAACTTGATTAAATAAACAAATAATTATGTTATAATACATAGCGAAAAAAAAGGAGGTTTGTACTCATGTTAGAAATTAATTTAAGTAAAGCAGTTAAATCATATGGTTTTAACAAGGTGTTAGATGAATTTGATTTTGATGTAACCACAGGTGAAAGAGTAGCATTAATTGGACCAAATGGATGTGGCAAAACAACATTATTTAAATTAATAGCTGGAATAGAAAAAGCATCTTCTGGTACCGTTGCAACAAGAAAAGAGGCTACAATAGGATTACTTACACAAACTCCACCAGTTGTAGATGATAATTGTACCGTAAAACAAGTTTTAACTAGAGATTTAAACAAAATATATGAAATAGAAAGTCGATTAGTAGAATTGGAAAACAAAATGAGTACTTGTTCACAAGAACAATTAGATTCTTTGTTAAAAGATTATGGAAAATTAAGAGATACATATGAATTTTTAGGTGGTTATGAAATTGAAACAAGAATTAATAAGATATGTAATGGTTTTAAAATAAATACAGATATGCTAGATAGAAAATTTAATACATTGTCTGGTGGAGAAAAAACAATAGTTAATTTAGCATCTCTTATGTTAAGTGAACCTTCAATTTTATTATTAGATGAACCAACTAACCATTTGGATATTGATACATTAGAATGGTTTGAAGAATATCTAAAAAATTATAAAGGAACTGTTGTAATTAGTTCTCACGATAGATATTTTTTAGATAAGGTTGCAACTAAAACAGTATTAATGGAAAGAGGGAAAGCAGAAGTTTTCCATGGAAATTATTCTTATTATTTAGAAGAAAATGAAAGAAGAATAATGTCTGAGTTTGAAGATTTTAAAAGCCAACAGAAACAAATTGAAGCAATGAAGGCTTCTATAAAAAGATTGCAGGAATATGGAAGACTTGCTTATCCAGGTGGTGTTGGGTTCTTTAAAAGAGCAGCCAGCATTCAAAAAAGATTAGATAGAATGGAGCTTTTAGATAAGCCAGAAACAAAGAAAGAAATTCCTTTAGAATTTCAAGTGGATCAAAGATCTGGTAAAGATGTGTTGAAAGTTAAAGATTTAGGTATTTTATTGGGCGATAAGGTTTTATTTGATGGAGCTAATTTTGGGGTAAGATATGGAGAAAAAGTATGTTTAATGGGAAGTAACGGAAGTGGGAAATCAACGTTTGTTAAAGCTATGTTAGGCGATGTACCAATTTTAGACGGAGAAATAAAAGTTGGCAGTAATGTAACGATTGGATACATTCCACAGGAAATAAAATATAAAGATGAAACAGCAACAGTTCTTGATACCGCAAGAGAAAGTTTCCATGGTAGTGAAACTCATTTAAGAGCCTCACTAGCAAAATTCTTATTCTATGGCGAAAATGTTTTCAAACGTGTTGGAAGTTTATCGGGTGGCGAAAAAGTAAGACTTAAGTTATTCGAGTTAATTCAAAAAAATGCAAACTTTTTAGTGCTTGATGAACCAACTAACCATATCGATATTGATACAAAAGAAGTTCTTGAAGAAGCTTTGTCTGATTATCCAGGAACATTATTCTTTATATCACATGACCGTTATTTTATAAATCAGTTGGCAGAAAGAGTATTATATATAGAAAATGCCAAAGTAAATGAATATATTGGTAATTATGATGATTATAAATCACAAAAAATAAAAAAGTTAGGTACTCAGCAGAATAATCAAGAAAAAAACAACAGAAGGAATAAAAGAAGATAAGGAGGCAAAATATGGTTGATTTTAAATATGATATACCAAATGAATTAAAAGAATTTTTAGAAGGCTGCAAATGTGAAGAAATAAGTATAGGTTGTTCAGATACTCAAGTTATAAAAGTAGAAAAAAATCAAGAGGAATATTTTTTAAAAATTGGTGATAAAAAAGTTTTACATAATGAGTTTATTAAATTAGATTTTTTGCAATCAAAACTGCCTGTTCCCAATGTTATATTGCATGATATTAATAATAGCATTGAATATATCGTAACATCTAAAATTCCTGGTGAAATGGTATGTTCTGATTATTATATGGAACATCAATCGGAGGGAATAGACATTATAGTATCAGCTTTTAAAATGTTATATGATGTAAATATAGATAATTGTCCTATTGACGTTTCCTTAGATTATAAATTGAAACTAGCAGAGGAAAATATATCTAATGGACTAATACTTGAAGAAAATGTTAGTCAAGAGGCATTAGATAGATTTGGATCAGCTGAAGGGATTTTAAAATATTTAAAGAAAAATAAATTCAAAGAAGATCTGTGTTTTAGCCATGGAGATATAAGTTTACCTAATATATTTGCATATAATAAAGAATTCTCTGGTTTCATTGATGTTGGAGATTGTGGTGTCGCTGATAAATGGTTTGATATTGCTATAGTCATAAGATCAATAATACGTAATTTTGGGAAAGAATATGTTTCTGAATTTTTAAATAAATTAAATGTTGAATATGATGAATTTAAATATGATTACTATATGCTCTTAATGCAATTATATTTATAGGAGAAAATATGAACTATAATGTAGAAAAATTATCTGATTATATGTATGATAGAGAATTATTTGAAAAATTATCAAACCAATTATATTATGTGACTGATCACCTTACTATTGATTATCCACATCATTATGAGTGGTATTATAAAAAACATCTACCATTTATTGGTAAAGAGGAAAGAGAAGTTTTATTTATAAGAAAAAATGATAATATATGTGGTGTAGCATTTCTAAAAAACACTTTAGATGAAAAGAAAATCTGTACTTTCTACGTTGCTGAATATGCAAGAAACATAGGAATTGGAAGACAATTAATGAAAACATCTATTGAGTATTTACAAACAAAAAAGCCGTTGATTACAATGCCGGCATCGAAAGTAAGATATTTTTTACATTTTATGTTTAAATACGATTGGAAAATAACACAAATTAAAGATGGTTATTATACTAGAGAACATGACGAAATTGTTTTTAACGGAACATTAGATTAACAAAACTGACTTGATAAATCAAGTCAGTTTTTAATTAAGAATAATATTATATCTTAAATCTTTGTGTCCTTTTTTTTCACTACTTGGGATAGCATTAATGAATTTTCCATAATTTGATTCAATAATTTTCCTTGAAGCAAAGTTATCATCTAAAGTCACAATTATTACATTGTCGATGCCCATTTCTTTACATTTGTTTAGACATAGTTTAAGTATCTTTTTCCCATACCCTTTTTTTCTTTCAGATGGTCTAATACTATATCCAATATTTCCACCATGTAAATATACATTTAAATTTTTGCATGATGTTCTTATATTTGTGATTCCAACTATTTTGTTTGTAGATTCTTTAATTAGAAAAAATGTGTAACCAGGGCTAACATTTTTTGGACATGTTCTTTCGTTTTCATATATAGTTAATAAATTTAGCCACGTTTCATACTCATGATAATATTTATCTAAATAGCCAGATCCAATCGCATTTTCATTATTCATAAAATATTCTTCAACAAATAATATTGCATCTTTTTTTCTTGAAAGTGTAGGTCTTTCTAAATGTAAATCACACATATAAATTTCACCTCATTTAGAGCGAAAATATTATATCATATTTTTAAAATCTTTAAAATGTTAATATAGAAAATTTTGAACAGAAAAAAGAAGCAAAACTTTATTAAATATAAATAAAGATAATTATTTAGAATAGTAAAGAATTATGTTATAATTTATTCAAGGGAGATATTAAAGTAGCAAGTAGAAAAATAAATAAAGACTTTAAATATTGTGGTAGAATAAGTAGAAAAGCCTTAAAAAAAGAAAAAAGAAATAGGAGTTATAGATATGAAATTATTATTAGCAGGTGGCGGAGAGCCAGATCAAGTTAAAAAATTAGATGAATATTTTGCAAATTATGTTGTTAATGGTAATGTTCTATATATTCCTGTTGCTATGGATAAAATACCATATAGCGATTGTGAACAATGGTTTAGAGAAACATATGCAGAATATAATTTACACAATATTGATCTATGTACAGATTTATTTAAAGCACCAAATTTAGATGATTATAAAGCAATTTTTATTGGTGGTGGAAATACTTTTAAACTTTTAAAAGAGATTAAAGAAAGCGGTTTTGATACCAAAATAAAAGACTATTTGGAAAATGGTGGTTTTATATATGGTGGTTCTGCGGGAGCTATTATATTTGGTGAAACTATAGAAACTTCTAGTCATGCAGATAAAAATTTAGTAGGTCTTACAGATTTAACCGGTTTAAATTTATTAAAAGGCTACGATGTTTGGTGCCATTATAATGAAGATAAAGATAAAAAAGGAGTTTTAGAATTAAAGCGTCCAACATTTGTCTTGTATGAAGAATCAGGATTATTATTTGATGACAATAAATTTGAAACTATAGGTAAAGAACCGTTAGTATTTCCAGATGATTTTGAGTAATTAAAAGTAAAGGCGTGATATTTATGAGTTATAAATGTAAAATAGCATCTTTAGAAGAATTAAGTAAAAAATATGACTATGAAATTGAAATTCATCCAAATGATAACAAATGGAAAGAATTTAAAAAAATATCACTTAAAAATTTTAATACTAGAATTACTTATATAGGTTTGTTAGATGATAGAATTATTACTGAAGCTACTGCAATTATTTCAGAAGATGATTTAGATATGCAAAATAAAGAAGGATTAATTAATAAATCTACTGCATATTTAACCGGCTTTAGATCTAACAAAGAATATGAAGGAAAAGGCTATTTTTCAAAATTATATAAATATATGGAAAGTGATTTAAAACAAAAAGGTTTTAAAAAACTAACATTAGGTGTTGAACCAAATGAAGTAAAAAATATGCAAATATATTTTAACTGGGGATATACCAATTATATAAAAACAGCATATGAAGAATATCCTATCTATAACGAAAATAGACAACCAGAAATAATAGTGGTGAATTATTATTATAAAAATATTTAAGGTAAATTAAAAATAAAAAATTTAACAATAAAAATATGAGAAACTTTTGAGAAATTTTTGAGAAAAATTTGCGAGCAATTTCCAGTGACATTGGGAAACAAGCTGATAAAATATGGTTAAATAAAATAATTGTCTTTTGAGAAAAAATTGATATTAATTTATCAATTTTTTTTGGCAATTTTTTCATTTTTTTGGTAGAAATGGGGAATGATCAAAGTATTACCATAATATTATTTTCAAAGGAAAGATAATACCAAAGTGCCATTATAATTAAAGGAAAACAAGGTAAAAAATTACTGATTTATTCCTATAGTAATCTTTTTGCAAGTGCAAAAAGAAAATTAGTACCATAAATTTTAACCGAAAAGCCTTATAAAATAAGGGCTCGGTTTAAAATTAGGCACAAACCTATATCCTGCTCTCTTATCTGTGCATTTGATTTTATGGTAATTAAAAGAAAATTTTGTTTTATTAGTTGGGATAATTTTTTAGAAAATTATCTCTTTTTTATTTCAAAAATAAAATTAAGGAGGTGAAGAAAATGCGAAAAATATCTATGACTATTGATTAAGATACTTATAATATGCTTCAAAAATATATGAAAAAAAATAAGCTTAAAAATGTAAGTAGAACTATCGCATTTTTACTTAGAGATGCTTTAGAAGAAGAAAAATATTTATCTAATATTTCATTGGTTGATAATAAATTAAACAAAATTTTATATAGAATAAGTATGTATAAAAATCTTTTGGAGCAGATGTATGTTAATTTTGGATTTCCAAAAAACCAAGATGTTAGAAACAATGAACTTTTAAAAGAGTTTTATTACAAAAATAATAAATTTTGGGAACTTAAACAATATGAAATTGATCATAAACATTTAGAAGTTTACCGTAAAAAAGTAAACTTCTTTTTGTTTTTTGCATAAGAATTTAGGGGGGTATAAATTTGAAAGGGGAAAAAGTTTTAAATAAAGCATTAGACTATGCTTATATAAAAAAATTATTAAAATTAAAACTTATTAGTGAAAAAGAATATAAATTAATAAAAGAAAAAATAGATAACTATTATATATAGCTGCAGAATTTATTTATACACGGTATAATTATTTTAAGGACATATTATGTTACTTAAATTAGAAAGAGAGGTAAAATGACAGAGGTAAAGATTATCAAAGCAAAAACAAGTGATGATAATACTTCCTTAAATAAAGAAAAGAAAAAAGTATGTGGTTATGCTAGAGTAAGTACAGATAG
>AUXO014038185.1_pt1 | contig 18798 bp, 17 predicted proteins | sample 768731 | NCBI WGS metagenome assembly AUXO01 (sample SAMN02715735, study PRJNA202380) | gut metagenome | biome: sheep rumen | host: Ovis aries | place: New Zealand: Palmerston North
TTTTGCCGGTTAAACTATTAAGTTTTCAAGGAGCAAGCCCACTTTTGATGTGGGAAGTTTGAGTAAGTTAATCAAAGTCTAGTACGGAATACCTGTATCTTCTGCTTTATTCTTAAAATAAATAATGACTCCTTCATCAAGCTTTATTGTTATCTGCTTCTTCAGCGCCTTTGCATATGGATTTTTTATAGCCTTGCTAAAATCGAATTTCTTCTCTAAAAATTCATCTCTTTCGTTCATCGTCCTATGCTCCTTTCATACCCTGCTTTTTCAGTTGCAGTAGCCTTTCTCGAAGAAATAATCCGGATTACCGTCTCTTCGCGCAGGCAATACACGACAAGAAGAAAGCATCATCCCATTCAAAGTTCACTGCCTTACCGCCTTCTATAATTATTTTATAATTGCTTTTCAGGTTATTTTTTCCAGAACTACCACCACTTTTTCTCAACTTTATGCTCATCCGATTGTTCTTCTGATTGTTTTTTAGGATCACCCCCGCATACGCGGGGAACACGCTGCGTGTATTCTTTCTGTACGGCGAGATAGAGGATCACCCCCGCATACGCGGGGAACACAAGACATAGCTGACACGGAGCCAATCAAGCTAGGGATCACCCCCGCATACGCGGGGAACACGCGCAGCTCTTACAGAGGCAGCTCCCGGGCTGGGGATCACCCCCGCATACGCGGGGAACACCGATATCCGGATTGATGATCACGGCATCGTGCAGGATCACCCCCGCATACGCGGGGAACACGAGCCTTGGCCGGTTTATTGGTTTCGGAGTTGAGGATCACCCCCGCATACGCGGGGAACACCGGAAATATCTTTTACTGAGACGCCAGCTCGTAGGATCACCCCCGCATACGCGGGGAACACTCGGATATGGGAAGACCTCGACGTCTGGGTCGAGGATCACCCCCGCATACGCGGGGAACACCTGTTTTTCCCTTTCCGCTCCACGACCAGACCGGGATCACCCCCGCATACGCGGGGAACACCCGGGAGCGCCTATCCTTGGTGCTGTGCCTTTGGGATCACCCCCGCATACGCGGGGAACACTCAGACCGTCCCTGCACAAGCAAGGATTTTCCGGGATCACCCCCGCATACGCGGGGAACACCGCTGATCCTGGAACCTTTTCAGAAAGCCATGAGGATCACCCCCGCATACGCGGGGAACACACCGGGAGAAGCGGAGCCTGGAAAATGCCCTAAGGATCACCCCCGCATACGCGGGGAACACGTCAGGATCTCCGCGCGGTCCGCGCTTTCACCGGGATCACCCCCGCATACGCGGGGAACACTGCAATTAAAACATCATTGCGTCGCACATAATAGGATCACCCCCGCATACGCGGGGAACACCGTGTCGACTATTCCGGTCGTTCCGTTATCGTCGGATCACCCCCGCATACGCGGGGAACACTGAGCGGTACATTTTTTTGCGAATATCTTCAAGGGATCACCCCCGCATACGCGGGGAACACCACTGGTGATTTTTCCAATGCTGGACATGAGAGGGATCACCCCCGCATACGCGGGGAACACTATTTTTTTGCTATTATTTAAATAAATATCATAGGATCACCCCCGCATACGCGGGGAACACAAGTTAATCACGCTTAATCTATCGTGGTTTTTGGGATCACCCCCGCATACGCGGGGAACACTGAGCCTGAAGAGTCTTCTGCTGCTGATTGATGGGATCACCCCCGCATACGCGGGGAACACACCTGACCCTTACAGTCGATCGTGAGTTTGATAGGATCACCCCCGCATACGCGGGGAACACACAGACATTCCCCTCAAGTTCCAGATATCGATGTGGATCACCCCCGCATACGCGGGGAACACCTACTTGTAAAGGTAACTTTATCGCGATTTATAGGATCACCCCCGCATACGCGGGGAACACTTTCCCCAGTGACGGCGGATGATTTGTCCACCAGGATCACCCCCGCATACGCGGGGAACACTTCCATATGACGGGTTTGACATCCCGGATATTGGGATCACCCCCGCATACGCGGGGAACACGCGTCTAAAAGCCTATCGGGATGCCCTTAAAGAGGATCACCCCCGCATACGCGGGGAACACACCGTCTTCCTTCGATAAACTTTTTCATGTCTGGGATCACCCCCGCATACGCGGGGAACACCCGAGTTTAATCTTTAAGCTTTTCATTCCATTGGGATCACCCCCGCATACGCGGGGAACACCTTTTTTACTGCTTCGGTAATCGTCATTTCTTAGGATCACCCCCGCATACGCGGGGAACACTCCTGGTACTGCCTTGCATCGTCTTCCGCTTTGGGATCACCCCCGCATACGCGGGGAACACAAGCATCTGGCAATCCCGAAACAGCTCTTTGTAGGATCACCCCCGCATACGCGGGGAACACAGAGAAGCTGATGGATGAATGGTTATCCCGTCAGGATCACCCCCGCATACGCGGGGAACACGGATCAATCTTTCCAGATCGCGTCCAGCACCGAGGATCACCCCCGCATACGCGGGGAACACGCACACTTTGATGAGGATCTGATTTTATTTTTAGGATCACCCCCGCATACGCGGGGAACACAGTATGCGTTCCTGTCCCTTGCCGTGGTAGCCGGGATCACCCCCGCATACGCGGGGAACACCCTTTATAAGTGCAAATTCAATGAAATCAAAAGGGATCACCCCCGCATACGCGGGGAACACCCCTTTGAGCTTGTGTTCCGAACTCCCGTGATAGGATCACCCCCGCATACGCGGGGAACACTTAAATAAATATCATATTTGATGTTGACATTTAGGATCACCCCCGCATACGCGGGGAACACCTCCTGCGCAAGAGCCACAGAAGGCAAATTTTAGGATCACCCCCGCATACGCGGGGAACACAGATAGATTTCCGGCCATACCAGAAAAAGCGCAGGATCACCCCCGCATACGCGGGGAACACTAATTGCCATTTACCCTCCTTACTTGAGGTTCAGGATCACCCCCGCATACGCGGGGAACACGAAAATTCCGAGGTTGCGGATGAATTGGAGGCGGGATCACCCCCGCATACGCGGGGAACACGTGATTCCTTTTGCCGTCACATCGGACAGCAGAGGATCACCCCCGCATACGCGGGGAACACGTGATATTCAAATCAATTCCACAAGTCGCGTTAGGATCACCCCCGCATACGCGGGGAACACCTCTCGCAACCGATGAAAGATCTGGCGGCGGAGGGATCACCCCCGCATACGCGGGGAACACTCAATCTGTTCAGGGATCGGCTCCGCCCTGTAGGGATCACCCCCGCATACGCGGGGAACACCTGCTTTGTCAATCGTCATTCCTTATCCTCCTAGGATCACCCCCGCATACGCGGGGAACACTCTTGCGGACCGGGGAACCGATTGGCCCCCCCAGGATCACCCCCGCATACGCGGGGAACACACTAAAAAGATCCCATAAAATTAGCCTTTTCTCTTTAGCTCAGCCTCAAATCCATTTAACTTTGGAAGAAGCTCGGCTAGGAGCTTGACGTCCTCGAGAGCCCGATGCGGCACCTCTTTATCGATCCCATAACTCAATAATACATTAGGAAGCTTGTAATTATCCAGAAACAGTTTTTCCTTCCGCACTATGGAAAGTATATCAACGTGTCGTCTTACTTTCCAGCGCAGATCCAATCTCCTAAACTCGCTTTCAAGAAACTTAATGTCGAATTTGATATTGTACCCTACCAGCAGAGAATCGCCGATGAAGTCATCAAAGGCTTCCACCGCGGCTCTTCTGTCACAGCCTTCCTCCAGAAGTGTTTGCTTCGTAATCCCTGTCAGTTCCGTGATAAAGTCCGGTACATCCCCGTCCATCAAAAGTAAGCGATGAAATTCTTCCTTTTGATTTTCACTTACCTTGATCGCCCCAATCTCGATGATTCGATTGTTCTCCTCATCAAGACCGGTCGTCTCAAGATCTAGAAGCACATAAGCCGGCAAGTCACTCTTCTGCTCCGACTTTGAGCGACCGGATCGATGTTCCATCTTATGATGCATATGGGATTGATAAGCCTTACTGAAGCCAAACTTTTCCTCGGCTTTACCTTCTCTTTGATGCGCTGGATATCGAACGAGCGGTATGCCGTCCAGTTGAACAACCTCCTGCCCGGTCTGATAACTGTCGAAGGTATAGCCGATCTCATTTCTTGCCGCGTAACTTAGAGTAGCTTCCCCCTTCTTCACATTGTCACAAACGCGTTTCCAAAGCTGCTCCCTCACCCGGCTGTTGAAATTCCCCACATAAACGCCAGTTGCAATCTCCTGCATCCATTTTGTCAGATCTCCTCGAAGAGAGTTTGGAACATTTGTCAGCGTGATTACGGTAAATGGCATTTATTCCACCTCCGTATAGCTCACTCCGTGTTTAACCAGTTTTTCCTTATCATCCCAGAGGTAAATCTGATCTGCCTCAAACTGTTCCTCTTCCGGAACTCCCAGAAGGTCCTGAATATCCCTTACAATCCGCTCCATCAATTTTGATTGGTAAATAAAGTCTCGTATCCTCTGCCTCGTCATGGACTCAATATCAATGGAGCCATCTTTTTGTTCCATAGACGCCACCTGAAAAGCAATCGGAATACTCACCTCGGCCTTATAGAGATCGGCAATATCATAGACCAGGGACAGGTCATGTCCCGTATGTACAAATCCCAGGCCCGGGCTAAGCCCCAGAGCTGCAATCACGCTGTAAACCAGACCGTAAAGAGCCACATTTCCCACGGATAGCGCCTGATTCACGGGCGTTCCGTTCTCAAAATCATCAACCTTGTACTCTCTCCCGCCCCAGGCGACTCCATTTTCTTTGGAAAGGGAGGCATATACCCTTCGGACACGGGCGCCTTCCCGTCCTCGGAGCTGCTGCATCGTCAGTTTACTGATGTCTTCACCGGGAAAACGCATGGCATACATTTTTCTTGCCACATCCAGGCGGGTCCGCTGATTGGAGACAAGACGCGCCTGGGCTTCCAGCAGCCTGGAAGAATGGGATAAGGCGCGTCCATGCGCATACTGCCTGACTCCCTGTTCCCCAACCCAGCAAATTGACGTGCCGGTCTCCCCCAGAAGCTGAACTGCCCGATGTGTAATATCCGTTCCCGGTCCCAATAAGAACACCCCGATCACAGCCACCGGGATTTGTACGATTCCCTCGGCCATCGCCACTGTGATGGCACTGTCCTTGCGGTTGATCTTGGCATGTTCCACATAGATAAAGCTCACCCGATCACCAATTCTTGGCAGCTGCTGCAGTTCCGGTTTGTCCGCTCCACGCTTTTCCTGCATACGCTTATCCTTTGATAACAGTCATCAGTCCAAAACCGTAGGCTTTTTCTCTTCCCATTCCATGACAGAGAAGATCGGCAAATGCAGCCGGATCTTCAACCGTCAGCTGTCCTTCATACACAGCTTTGATAAGAGACGTTCCTCTCTTACCCTGCTTCCGAAGGGTTTCTTCTCCTTTTTCCACGATAAGGACTTGATCCTCTTCCACATGAAAGCCATACTTTGCCGTTCTGTCAAGAAAGAATCGACGCTGATCCGCTTCCGCATACAGAGGATATACCTTTCCGCGCTTCATTCCTGCTTCTATCACAGAACGAACCGGATTAAGAGTCACGCGGAAACGATAGCTGTCACCTTTTTTAATAGAGCGAAGGAAAGGATCATACTCTTTGCAGGCAAAACTGCCCTTGACAGCATATACCTCCATCTGCCCCGGATCCGGCTGTGATTCGGACACAACAAGCAGGTAGCTCTTTCCTGCAATCTGATCGATGCGCCAAAGCTTCCTTGATCTTGTTCCCTCTCTGACCTCACCGGGAAATGCCTGTTCCACCCAGTTGTGGTACGCCCCCAGATGGCTCAGCTTCCTCATAACGGTCCGATCTTCTCTATCTATTTCAACTCTGCTCAAATACATATCATCCCTCCGCCAAAGCTGCAAAGGCATCATGCTCTGTCTGCACATCCGGCTTCACATAGTATGGATTGTCGATCAACATACTCTCATGCACTTCAAATCGCAGAGCATGCTGTCGCCCTCTCTGTGAGAACGAGACCGGTTGATCCCGTCTGAGAGCCTTTTGCCTCCCTTCCGGCAGACAGGTCTCATCCCCATAGATATCCAGGCGGACTTTAGCCTGTGTCGACCGTCTCTTCTGATACCAGTCTGCCGCCATCCAGGGCTGCTTCCTGATCTGCTCAATCGCTGTGCCATCGCAGGTCCCCAACAGAAAATCATAATTGACAGGACAGGATCTCCTTCCGAGAAAAAGAGGGAAGTACGGTACTTTAAGCGCCTGGCAGATATTCTCCACCAGGTTGTCCTCTCCCTCCAGGGCCACCAGAAAAACGGCATCTTCCAGGTAGTAGCGATTTGTAACGTAATTGCGTTCAAGGGTAAAAGTCCCCTTCTTATACTTTGCCGCAATCTGATAGTCCTTACGCGTCTGTCCGACCTGATCCACTCGAACAGCCATCTTCAGATTCTGCAACTCGTGGAGTTTGTCCGTCTCTTCACGTTGAATCCCCATTGCCGCCGCCACCAGTCCCACAACCGCTCCCTTGGACGGATGGTCGTCTGTATGGCGTGTCTCAAAATGAGAATCCGTTCCATAGGACTGAAGCGGCCCCTGAAACTTCATCAGAATTGTCTTCAAATCAATCACCTGCTTCTTCCAGATGCTGTTCAATCTCCCGACCGACCTGCTGCAGAAGATCCTGCATATTACTGCATGCCTGCCCGATCCCGTCTTTTACGGACTGATCGGCAATCTCAAGATAAAAATTGGCAAGCGGCGTCTCTACAAACTTTCCCGTCTTCTCATACTCTGCTGTCAGCTTCTTGATCGACGCATTCACATAGCCGCTCTCTGCTTTTGCCTGTACCGGCTGCTCAAAGGCGGAGACCAGGTTGACAGGCCTGTCTTCTCTGATCGTAACCATAACCAGACTTGGCAGTGTCTGATTAGCGAACGTATTGACCTTACCTGTCGGCAGAGAATTGGAAAAGGCCTCCACAAAAAGCTTGCAGGCTGCTACTGTAGATGCCCCATCGTCCAACTGCTTCCTGAAGTCATGAACAGCCACATTGGCGTAGCGATACAGTGTTGATGAGTTATACTCAATGCTGCCTAACATCCCTGCTCCTGCCTGCTCCTCAGTGGAGAGGTCATCCATCGCTGTAAAATAATCAAACTCTGTCTGTACAGCATGTGTAGAGATGGCATGCGCCACCTGGCAGGAGGCATCCGTATTCAGCTCCGGTGCATCCGCTACCATACGCCCGAAGAGCGCTATATCAATCTCCGGATTATCCGCAAGAATCTTCTGAAGTTCCTTTTTATCCTCCTTCGTGTTCTTTCCTTCCAACACAGTCTTCGCCAGCTGCTTCGCCTGCTGTTCACCCAGGAAAAAGAGAGCCTTTGCCATATGGTCTTTCGTGGTGATGCCTGCGTTATTGATTGCCTGTTCCGCACCTTCCATGGCAGCATTCCGATCCATCTGCGGATCCTGCTCCAGCACCTTATCTGCCACATAGGAGACTATGTCCTTGGTTCGAACGCCTACACCTAAATTCTGACCGTTGCTATTGAAGTAAGTACGCATGGCTCTCTTCCAGGCCTGCGAACTGACCCTTGCCCTGCGGACACCGCCGTACTGCGCGGTCTTAGGGCTGCCGGTATCGTCACGATTGATGTTGGATGGAGGTAAAGTCTGAATAACGTGCACATCCATGTAGAGTCTCTTCTTAGTCATGATTTTCTTCTCCTTTTGTATTTACCTTATAGTACTCCCTTGACCAGGTCAGGCGGATCTGTTCCTTACCGCCTTCCCAGTGAATAAAGCGATAGATATCCATCGCAAGTTTCACAAAATCAATCTTCCCCGCCTTGGCTTTCGACTTATACAATCGAAGCATATATCGCAGATGTATCTGAAACTCCTCTGCCGTATCAGCCAGAATCATAGCATTAAAACGTCTGTCAACCGCTTCACTGTCACCACCCACTCTGAGCTTTGCCAAAGAACTCCCAAGGTTCTGATGTGCCTCTGTTCTGCTGTGCACACAGTCACTTCTTCCCTGCTGCAGGAGGGCATAGAATTGCAGACTCCAGATGATGGCCTTCTCTTCATCCGCAAGTTCCTTCGTATGCCCCAGAAGTTCTTCCGGCATCATCTCAAACAGAAACGGGTATGCCTCTGTCTGGTCGTTCCTTCCCATCGAATTGCGGAGCTTGGCTAACTTCGCCCTTCCGGCTGAATACTCCAGCTGACCGTACAGACGTGCAATGATGGCCTCTGTACCTTTTCCTATGATCTTTTCTGTATCCATCACTCCTCCTTAATTCTGATGAAATTGAGTAAATACCCTATATACAAAAGAGCTGTATGCCGTTGCGATATTTAAGACCCTGCCATCCTTACTAATTCCCTTCAGATCCCTCAATCCCGCGCCTTTAAAGATTTCCTCTCCTTTGGCTCTAATCGCCCTCTCTAAGAAATCATACCATTGCAGGGCTTTGTCATTCATGGAATCCTCTTTCTGAATTCCGTAGAGCCAGTCCCTGAAGGACTGGTCAATATCCTGATAGAGTTCCTCCCGTCCCTGATTCACAAGATGATTGTCCTTGCTTTCGAACCCGCGAATAACAGAGAGCTGTCTCAAAAAACTTCCGAGTGTCTGATCAATTCGCTCTCTGGTATTGTTGACCAGGGTATTGATCTGCTCAATCCAACCGTCTTGATTATCATCGGTCAAAACTGCTGTCTCCATTCGAATTTCATCAATGATTTCATCAACAGGAGACCAGGAGGTCGCATTTCCATCATCGCGCATACTTGCGCTGCAGATTGTGATCTTAAAGTGCGACAAAGCCCTCATAGCGCTATTCTTACAGATTTTATGATACCAGGACAGGATTCCCGGCTGTCGGAAGTGTTCACCGTCTTCCTTTCCCACGCCCATGAGAACGTTAAAGTGTCTCCAGACAGCTTCATCAGGACGATGCTTCTTTGGTGAGAATTTATCCTTATTAGGCCCTGTCTTGTTCCACCCCCAGCAGGTCATTGGTTCCATAAAGTTCTCAATATGGTCTACCTCCGGCAGCTTGGCAATGAAGCAGCTGAACGGATCTGTCTCCTGGTAGTCTTGATCAAAGGCGATCGCTCTGGACCAGGCTGTATAAAGGCTCGCCCTGTTATCAATCCCGCCATCAAAGTATACGTCCACATTCTCCAAAGGAGATCTCTCCCACGCTGGAATCTGAGGATGCAGATCCTCTCCCTCCAATTCCTCATCAAAATCCGTTGACAGAATGCAGTTCAGCATCAGCGTCTCGAAAAGGTTATGTCCCTTCAGGCACACACCCCCGAGATCATACAGCCAGCCCTTGGAACAGGCAAGCTTTGTCTGCCTGACTTTCTTCTTGTCTCCCGTTCCGGTGTAGCCCTGAAACATAATCAGCCAGCGCACCAACTGGTCATAGCTAAGCCTGTCTTTTTCTCCCTCCGCAACAGGTGCGAACAGAGCACTTTTATTGTTGCTTTCTGAGATCGTCCTATTCAAATTCTTTCCGTAGAACTCGCCGCCGCCTGCTGCTATCTGCTGCATCTCCTCTTGTGTCACCTGATAGAAGGGATACTTCTCATCAAACAGATAAAAGCGCTCTCTGAAGGCTTCCAGATAATCCTGCACAATCGCCGGGAACTCCCCCTTCTTCCAAAGATCCAGCCAAGTATCGAACAGAGGATCTTCATCTTTAAAGTCCTCCCTATTAACCGGCGCAAGCTGCCGCATCGTCCCCTCGTCAATCTCCATCCAGTCGTAGGGATTCCCCTCACTGTCAAATCTTGAGAAAACTGTCTGCAGAACTGCTACAAGGACACGCAGCACAGCAAAGTCCTGCGTCTTCATCTCGCCTGCCAGATCATAGTATTCGCCCGCATGGGCAAAGACCTCTTTCAGAGAGACTTTCTCTGTCCTTCCTCCCGCCTCCCGGATCACTTCAACCCAGGGCTCGTCTAATAGATTATACCTTCCCACTTTCTTCACTCCTCTTTCTGATAGGATAAGCCATACTTTTGATCATAGTGCAGCCGATAGCCATTCAGACTGCAATTCATATCTGCGTCAAAAAGCAGGCCAAGACTTCCTTTGAGCCAGCTGGACTCATTCCATTCCCTCAGACTCTTCAGATAGATATCCTCCAACTCATGAATGGTCTTCTCAATCCGGTATGGCAGGCAAAGCGGTCTTGGCAGCCGCAAAGTCTCTCCGGCCAGCCTTCTGCCGATCTCTGCCTCCTGCACACGTGCAGATAGATCGTGCCCCGACAGATCCCCAAACAAAGTGCCATATCCGTTCTCCACCTTCTGTAAAGCAATCACCTCAATACTCTCATCTGCATCCCGTACCTGTGAATTACCGCTTTCCTCCGACTTATCCTCAGTCGGATGATCCAGCCAGTCATGCAGCGTCAGCCTGTCCATTCGCCGCTCTCCCAGATAGGGCTCTGTAAGACGGTAGGCCTTTGCCCGCATCCTCATCTTGGCCTGCTGTTCCTCCGCTTTTTTCTTATATTCATAGTACTTCTCTTCTGCGTCCGGCTCAAGTTCAATCTCCTGCTCCCCGTAGACTGCCTGCACAAGAGGAGAGATATCCCCGGGAAGTGAGATACTGTCTCCCAAGAAGTACTGGCTCCTGGCCAGCAGAAAGCCTCCGTAGACCACCTCGGAGCCTCCCTGAAAGTCCAGTTCCTCGCTGCAGCCTAACAGATAAAGCTTCGGTTCCCTGCATCCTGCCGGCCGCGCTCTATCATGCCTGTGCAGACGTCCCAGACGCTGAATCAGAAGATCGACCGGGGCCAGCTCACTGATCATCAGATCAAAATCAATATCCAGAGACTGCTCGATGACCTGCGTTCCGACCACAATCTTCTTCACAGGCCGTTCTGCCTCTTTCCCCTTGCCGAGCATATGCATCAGCTTTGCCTCTTTACGCACGCGCTCTGTGGCAAGAAAAGAGGAGTGAAGCAGTTCCACCATATCCTCTCCATAGCGTTCTGCCAGTTTCTCTGCCAGTTCCTGCGCTCTCTTGACGGTATTGACTATAATTCCGATGTTGCCGCCGTCTGCAAATGTGTCATCGATCACAGCCTCCATGTCGGCATCATTGATTCGCTCAATGCTAACCTTACGCTCCGCATTTGCCGGAAAGTCTCTGATCTGTCGAACCGTCTCCCCATCTGTACAGGTAATCAGCGGATAATCCTCTGAAGAGAGGTAGTCTGCAAGCGGTTCCCCCTCCACCAGCATTCTGGACGTTCTAACCCCCAGTCCTTTCAGGTAGGCCCGCGTCAACTCTACTCTGAATCTGGCCGACAAGGTTGCGGACAACAGGATAACCGGTACCCGGTAACTGGCCATCCAGGTCACGGCCATCTGCAGGTACTGACTCATATAGGCATCATAGGCATGTACTTCATCAATAACAACCACTTTCCCTGCAAAGGCCAGCTGGCGCAGGGCCAGGTGCTTCTGCTTGAGGGCCGCCATCAGGAACTGATCAACCGTCCCCACGACAAAATCATCCAGAACAGCTGTCTTCTTCCCTGAAAACCACTGGTTGGTGACAAAGGCTTCATACGGATCCCCGTCAACGGCAATGTGGCTGGCATTGGTCAGCTTTACATAGTCTTCATTCAGGTTGGCCTTGCCGTGGATGAGGCGCAGCTCTATCCTGGAATGGTTATCTTCGCCTTCTTTTTTCCCGTCTTCATAGATACTCTGCAGCCACTTCTCGATTCTGGGGAAGATCCCGTTAGATGTCGCCTGGGTCGGAAGGCCGAAGAAAATTCCCTTCCGATCGGTCCGGTAAGCCAGCTCCTCCGCTCCAAACAGGGCCGCTTCCGTCTTTCCCAGTCCCATCGGCGCTTCCAGGATAAAAAGTCCCGGCTGTCTGCAGGAAGCGATGGTATTCAAAAATATCTTCTGTACCGGCCGCGGCGGAAAGCCAAAGCGATGTTGAAATGCTGCCGGAATCTCCTGCTGCTCTTCCGGCTCCCATCCATGTGTTTTGAACCATTTGCACACACCTTCTTCCAGGCGAGCCTTTGAATCAAAGACAGCTTCTTCCTCCATACGGATCAGCGGAAAATAATTGGTGTTGCTGGCAATCCAGTCTGCCATGGTCAAAAGTCCGAGCGCCTGTACCTGGGCAGGAACAGACAGGGGCGGTATCTTGGAAGCAGCAGCAAATCCGGCGCGCGCAAGTGCCCAGTCCAGTATTCCCCTCTGGCTCTTCTCCCAGACTGACCATAGCGGATCTGCCGCCCTCTCTGCCTGAAAATAATTCATTTGATACGCCGTCAGCTGTTCTTCTATGGCTTGATAGCTTGCAGGACGTCCGTGATGGCCGCCCACGATGGAAGAGATATCTTCCGGGGTCAGAAACCGCTCCTCAAAGCGCCTTAGCAGCGCCTCTCCGGCGATGTTGTGCGGGCTTTCCTTAGCGTTAGCCAGTTTTAGTTCTGTAATTCCTTTGGCGCCGGCTCTCTCCAGTCTCTCCAGAAGTTCCAGATCAAGATCGCTTCTCTTCATGCCGCTTGTCTTGAGCTGAAAAGCAGGAGTTGCCTTTCCCAAGTCGTGAATCGCCCCCAGAAAAAGCATGATCCTCTTGCCCACATCCTGTCCGTAATCCCCCGCAATAATCCGTCTCTGCCCGTCACAGAGCCAGTGCTCCCATAAGAAGCCGCACACTCCGCACGTATCCTCCAGATGCTGCTGCAAGGGGAGCCATTCTCCCTTACCCTGATAATCATCTTTCTTGGCCCATAAGGCTTTGCTCAAGTCCCCCATACATCCCTCTCGTTCAATCATTCTCTACCCGTCCCAAAGTAAACAGGGGGCGGCTGTTTCCTATCATGACTGCTTCCATTATACCCGCATAGAGTAGGTTCATCGTTACTTTATTTAAAAACCACCTGCTCAATTTATATCTCTTGGTCAAACTGACCAACACTTATTCTTCTGTATTTCCATCATCCCATCCGATATTCACCTTTCAAAATTCCTGTGTTTTTCTAGTTGTCTTTATTATACTTGACAATCTGTCCCAAAAACTTCCCTCGATTCGTTTTCTGCTTCTTTTCTTTCCTAAAATTTTCCGCCAATTCTTCTTCCCAGCTCATCTTTATTTCTTCCCCGCTTAGCTCTCTTATCGTGTTCCATTATTGCAGCTGCTTTCAAATAAAAAAATTCATGCCAGTAAATATATACAAAAAAGACAAGATGTTCTTTTTTAAACACCTTGTCCCCATCATCTCGTATAAAAGAGTCCGCAGCGCAAACCCAATTTACAGCCATATGTTATTTAATAAACTTTTCGTCCTATACGAACTTTTACTATCAACTCACTATCAATGAATGGCGAAGAACTGACTATCTCTTGCTTTTTGAAAACATCAGAATGCGTCCTGTATCAAGCCCCACTTCTTCATCAGCTTATATCTTTTGAATGTTGCAGTAACTTTTTACAGTCGCTTCCTTCCCACAGAAAAACCATCTGGTTATCGATCCAGGACTTCTGCGGCACATCGTGGATTTTATCATCTTCTCTATAGTTCCCAATCAGAAACGGAGATTTCGGATCATGAAGCCTGCTCTGTGCCAACACTTTTTCCGGCTCCGCATTGGCATAGCAATATTTACAGAGATGCTTGCAGGTGTTGTATGCTCCTATGTCACAGGAAAGGTAACAGGCGCATTCCGCTCTTGCGCCTTTCTTTTTTGGAGCGTCTAACCGCTTTCCGATGGCTTTTTCATAATCGCTGATCCGCATACACCCGCTGCAATCCGCTCCGTATGCAGCCAGTTCACTCCCCTCCGCACAGGTTTTCAGCATCATTCCGTGACTTCCGGCAATTTCAATAAACGCCTTTCCCAGCCGAATCCTTTCTTCCTCTCTAACCTCCTGAGCCTCCGGAAAGCTGCGCTTCACCTTCGGATAAAGATCAATAAAGCTAATCACCACTGTTCTGGTATACCCGGCCAGTGCAGACGCAATCTGCTCAAATGCCCGTAAATGGTACTCTTCTGTATATCTATCGGAGAGGAAAATTGGATCGTACCGCCACCCGATAGAATTCACCCCGACAAGATCAGAAAGATATTTGAAATGATTTAACAGAAGATGTTTTTCAGGTACATTCGGCTCTATATCCCGCCCGTAAGGCGTGATGGTAACAAACCAGTATTGTCCATAGCCTTTCAAAAGTTCCATATACGGAAACATAGGAGCCGGATTCTTGGTGCAAAATCCGATTATATCTACTACATTCGGATTAAGTTGATAACGGCTGACCTGATTTAGATTATAGGGATTGCGAACACAGACAATCTCCTCTTTCAGTCTGTTTGCAAACCATTCGGCATAAAAGGCGGGAATGTCCGTTCTCTGGCCTGTATTGATGATCATATTAAACCGGCTCCTTTTTGCTGTTACATCTTTACTGCGATTTTCCGTTGGCTTTCCGCAATCAAGCGCAATACAGGCTTCACGGATATATTCAAAAACATAGGTTGCGGCAACTACAAGTCCCACGCAGCGCGATCAGTCGGCATCCGCGCCGCAGACCCCTCTCGGCGATTTGGGGGTAATCTTGCAGGGACCCATGTTGCAGATCTTACAGCAGGTTCCGCTCATGCCGAAGCTGCACTGGGGCTGCTGCTTGTCGAAGCGATCAAATGCCGTGTCGATCCCCAGCTGGTCCGCCCTAAGGAGCATTTCCTTCACTGCCGGATCGGGAACATTTTTTATGACATCTACCTTGGTCGGAAAGGTCTTTTGGTACGCCGCAACCGTCTTCATATAGTCCTATGTGATTGTGAGGCAGAATCTGCGTATTGACGACCTGCTCTCTATCGCTTATTCGATGCTTATTCTGTTTCTGTCTCTATTGTCTATTTCCCCATTAAATTGATATATATTATCGTAAAAAGAAGACTGAACATCAAGAAATCCCACATTCAGTTTTTCCTATGATCTGCCATACATTTATTAATCACGCTAAAGTGCTGATGCGGCCGGTTACTAAGAAGCCGCTTCATCTTAAATTCCACGGACCTCCAGCGACTGTAGCAGTTCATCCACCCTTTTAATAGATTCGCGCCGTTCCATTCTCTTAAGGCGGTTCTGCTGATTCTTATATTTTTTGGACCCTTTTCGATAGTGGCATTCCCGCCAGTCTTTCTTCGGTTTTTGAATCAGAAGCGGATGGCTGCGCCGATAGGAGTCGTGTTCCACGATATACCGCAAATATCCGATCAAAGTATTTCTAAGAACGTGCTGCGGATGGTACCCCGGAAGCAAAGCTCCCGGAGATTCAGTTTCAATTGTGTTCCGGTGATACAGATAACGACCATGCTTTCTGCCATTTACGATGATCTTCCAGCTGCTGTAGGGCGTCACGACATCCAGGAATCCATCCTCCCGATTGATCCCGGCACTGATTCCATTTTGAAAACAGTAGGAAAGAATCTCATTTCTCTCTTTTTTATAATAAGATCCGATTTCGCAGCAGTCCTGACAGCGTCGGTAGCCCTTTTGAATCGCTTCTTCAGCTGTCTGAAAATAGATTCGGTGATCCTCTTTAATACTCTTGGCATGGGAACAATCCGCCGTGTGAAAAATCTTCTGCTTGCTTGTGATACTGGCTACGTACATGAGAAATCCTCTCTTTCCGAAGACCAGTATACTTTCTTTGCTGTCCAATTTTCAGGACTTTCTATCTGCGTTTCCCTTCGCTGCCAAAATGCTTCTTCAGAGCCCTCTCCGTAGGAAGGATAACCCCGACCATCAAGACGAGCTGAACTCCCACAACAGCAAGGCCTAGACAGCCGATCGTATCCACATCCTTCCCCCGAACAAGCAGCATCGAAAGTACTGTTAGAGGAACTAACGTAATCCCGCATATCAACCAGATCTTACCGGAATATTTATGCGCAAATTTCCAGGTTTCCTGATTCTTCATAGACAGAGTTGTCCTGTATCCAAATGCCCCATTTACATTTTTAGGTCCGCCCTTCAGAAAATAAATTCCAAATCCGATCATCCCAGCAGGGATCAGAAGTTCCGTCAGAAGCATAAATACCCAAAAGCCCATGCTTTACCTCCTATTCCATTCTCCGGCTTATCGCCTTCATAAAAACATCTATGCTGGGGTCAAGCCCTCTCTCCAATTGATTACAATCATTTTACATACGACTACGCTTTGCATCAAATGCATTTTCTTAAATTCCGGCTGCCCTGACCAAAAACTTTGTATATTCATCTTTTGGATGCCGGATGATCTCATTGGTCATCCCCTGCTCAACAATTCTTCCGTCTTTCATCACTAAGATCCGGTCACAGACCAGCTGCACGAGGGGCAGACTGTGGCTGATGAAAAGGATCGACAAGTTTCTCTCTTCTTGCAGTTTTTTCAAAAGTTCCGCGATCTGCTGCTGGGCAGTCACATCAAGGGAGCTGGTCGCCTCATCACAGATCAGAATTTCCGGATCTGCCGTCAAAGTCCGGGCTATGGCGGCGCGCTGACACTGTCCGCCGCTGACTTCCCGAGGGTAACGGTTCATATACTCACCAGGCAGACCGCAGTCGGCAAGATAAGTTGCGGCAAGTTTTTCCGCTTCACCTTTTGGAAGTCCCCGATTGCGAAGGCTCTCGGAAATTCCATAGCCCAGGGTCTTTCGGGGATCAAAGGAGGCAAGGGGGTCCTGAAAGACCATCTGAATCCTTTGAGAGAAGCTGCGCTCCTTGCTTCTTTTACTCCTCTTGCTTTTCTTGCTCTCCTTATTCATGTTGTCCTTGTTATCCCTTATCTCCTCAGGATCTTTTTCCCTGATGCGGATCTTCCCATCATCCATGGGAAGCAGCCCGGTCAAAAGCCGGGCAACCGTACTCTTGCCGCTGCCGGACTCCCCGACAAGACCCAAAATCTCTCCCTGTCGTAAAGAAAAAGAAATGTCCCGAACCGCCGGCGTATCGGTCTGGTTCTTTGCGTAAAAGGTTTTAGACAGATGGTCAACTGATAACAGAGCCGCTGCCTGTTGCTTGTCTGGGATTGGTTTCTGATTTTCAAAATTTAATTTGCCTGGTCTAAGGCTCTTCCCCTTAAAATCCACTGTCACCTGACAGAAATCATGACTTCTTACATCCAGCTTTTCCTGCTTATTTTTTTGGCTTTCAGAATCCCCTATCTCTTGTATACCCTCCCGGCTGTTCAGGGACGATATTGCCGGCTTAGCAAGTGACGTCCTTAATTGCGGCACTGCCGCCATCAACTGCTTGGTATAAGCTGCCCTTGGAGCATGAAGAATATCTCCGGTCCGTCCTTCTTCGATTACCCTGCCGTCCGCAAGGATCAAGGTACGATCCGCCAGAGCGGATACTGCCCCCAGGTCGTGGGAAACAAACAGGATCGATGTCCCGAACAGGTTTCGGATGGTCCTCAACTCCTCAAGTACCTGACCTGCCACAGCCGCATCGAGCGCGCTGGTCGGTTCATCCGCGAGCAGAATTTCCGGCTGCGCCAGCATAGCCATGGCTATGCCGATTCTCTGGTTCATACCGCCGGACAGCTCAAAGGGATAGCTCTTTAAAATTCTTCCGGGATTCTCGAAATGGAGCTTTTCAAAGAGATCTTCCGCCGCGTCAAAGATCTCATTTTTTTTCACCTTTCGGTGCGCCAAAAGGCTTTCCCGAATCTGACTTCCGATCGTGCGAATCGGGCACAGGGAGGAGACGGCATTTTGAAAGACCATTCCGATCTTCGTCCCCCTGATTCTTCGCATTTCCCGCTCCGAAAGTCGGCACAGGTCAAGGGGATTTTCTTGAATATTCATCTGACCGGGACAGTAGAGAATCCTTCCTGCAAGAATTTCTCCCTGATCATCCGGAAGTCCCAGAGCCGCCCGGATCAGTGTGCTTTTGCCGCTGCCGGACTCCCCGACCAGTCCCAGAATCTCTCCGGTATGCAGGGAAAAACTCACGTCTTCTACCGTCTTCTGTCTTTCATATCCAATTGTCACACGCTCATAGCAAAGCCGGACTTTTTCTTCCATCTTATTTCCATCTCTATTAATCAAATACCTGCGAATCCTTTAACCTGTAGTTCGTTCCAAATTTGAGGAACTGTTGCTTCTTACCCCATCCCCGCGCCACAGGTACGGTTGCCAGGACAGGCAGAAAAGAAGATTTACCCCCGCCAACCAGGCATCCCTTTGGCAGACTGTGAATCTTTCCTTAGGCTGCCTCAATATCCAGATCCTTCGTCAGCTCGTAGTAGTCGCAGGCGTGGGCATCAAGCCCCGTCACGGACGCCTTGCGGACGATACTCATTTTCAAAAAGGAGCAGAAGACAAAGGCGTGATCATCGAGGATCTGCTGCTGCATCTGACGGGCGATGGTTCCCCTCTCCTTGGGATCGAAGGCGGCATCCATCTGCCTTGCCAGTTCCTCAATCCGGTCGCTGTGATAGCCCCCGCGGTTCTTGGCGGAGGAATCCAGACAGTGCGTAGAGAAGAAATACAGGGGATCGCCGGTCGGACAGGTGACAAAAGCCGCCGCATAGACGTCCCAGACGGACGGGTCTGCCACAAGAGTGTTGTGGTCCGCCGCCACATTGACTTTTACCTCTATCCCGATTTTCTTCAGGGAAGCCTGCGACGCTTCCGCCAAAAGGGGCAGTTCCTGG
>AUXO018705182.1_pt1 | contig 18771 bp, 13 predicted proteins | sample 768731 | NCBI WGS metagenome assembly AUXO01 (sample SAMN02715735, study PRJNA202380) | gut metagenome | biome: sheep rumen | host: Ovis aries | place: New Zealand: Palmerston North
CGTGAGACCATTATGGATTTTGCAATGAACAATTCCGTGTTACACTATGATAATCCAATCAAAGTGGTGATTATGGATGAGATGGATGGTATGAGTCTGCAAGCATATAATGCTCTACGTGCAACGATGGAAAAATGTGCAAGAAATACACGTTTTATCGGTACATGTAATTATATTGAAAAGATTCCGGCACCAATTCAATCACGTTTCCAACTTGTAGATTTCAACTTTACGAGTGACGAAATGAAAGAAATAAAGATTGGCCAGTTCAAAAGGGTTTGTGAAATTTGTACAAAAGAAGGTTTGAAAATAACACGTGAGGCGGCACTTAAAATGGTTGAAGCATTCTTTCCGGATTTTAGGTCTGTTGTTAACCATCTTCAAAGATACAAATTGGAGGGTAAAGAATCTGTTGATGTAAATGATGTAAAAGATAATATAAGTGAATATTCAGAACTTTATGACATGATTTTAACAAAAGACGACCCAGTTGAGAACTACAAGTTTGTTATGAAGAACTATTCAAATACAGTCGATGAAACAATCGCTGCACTTGGTAATCCGTTTGTTCAGTATATTATGAAAAATAGACCAAACACTATTCCAAAGATACCAATTATTGCAATTTTGAATGCCAAGTATCAGATGAACTTGAAACAATCAATAGACCCAGTTATTGTTCTGTTGGCAAATGTCTATGAATTACAGCAAGAAATTCAAAGTAACTAAAATATGGGTGAAATATATAAAGATATTGAAAGAAATCTAGAAGACAATACTACTGAAGTTCAATTGAATATAGGGGAAGTTATACAAGAACCTGAATTTGAGATAAAATTCAGAGATAATGAAATTAAGAGAGTTAGGAATATAATAGAAAAGAATAGCAACCGTTCTGTTTTACTTATTGGTGATTATGGATGTGGTAAACGTAGTATTATAGAAGGTCTTGTTGAAATGTTTAAAAATGAAAATTCTGAATACGATTATAGAATTGTGAATTTTGATTTTTTGAGCATTTTGAAAGTTTCGAATAATAAAAAAGAATTTGAGGATGGTCTGAAAAAGATATTCAATGGATTTATCACAGATAATGAAAGAATAAATATCATCAATATAAATAATCTTGGACATTTGGTTCATTACAATTGTTTTGACAATTTTGGATATATGTTTCTAAATGAGGTGATATATCAAATAGAAAAGTGTGGTTTAAGAATAATAGCAACTACAACAAATAAAGAATATTCTGAATTAGAGTCACATTTTTCTAAAATTCTTGATTATTTCACCAAAATCAAACTTACTGAACTTACAAAGGAACAGACTTGTGAAATTATTGAAAATGAACTACCAACACTTGAAAGTATATATCAAGTAAAACTTCCAGAAAATACATGTAAAATTGTTTGTGAGAATGCTGATTCGTATGTAAAGAATGGTGTATTCCCGAAGAAAGCAGAAGACTTACTTGAAGAGGTTTTTTCGTTTATATCACGTAAATATTCAAAGGATGAGACTTTGAATAAAATGAAATCTGAATTATCTAACCTTAAAACTGAAATTATAGAAGCGGTTAATTCTGGTGACTACGAAAGGTCTAATGAAATTGATAATAAAATTGATGAAAAGAAAAAATCCATAATTGACTATACTTTAAATAAGGATATTGTGGATGCAACAGAAAACGATATTCTTGAAGCAATCGGGTTCATTCTTAATATTCCTATGACGAAATTATCAAAAGATAAGACTCTTTTTTTGAAAAATCTCCCAGATGAAATCAAGAAAGATATCATCGGTCAAGATGAAACTATTGATAAAATCGTTAAGAACATTAGACGAAACCAACTTGGATTGAGAAAAAAGGCACATTCTGCAGGTAACTATATGTTCATCGGTTCCACTGGTGTGGGTAAGACTGCATTTGCAAAATCACTTGCAAAGAACTTGTATGGAAGTGAGGAGAGTATTTTGAGATTTGATATGTCTGAGTTCCAACAGGAGATTGACGTTACTAAGCTTCTTGGTTCAGCACCGGGTTATGTCGGATACAAAGAAAGTGGTCTTCTTGTTAAGGGTCTTGCAAAGAAACCAGAATGTGTTTGTTTGTTTGATGAAATTGAAAAGGCTCATCCAAAGGTTTATGATGTTCTTCTTCAGTTACTTGATGAAGGTAGTATTACTGGTTCAGATGGTGTAAAGGTGGATGGTAGTAAGGCTATCATAATTTTTACTTCAAATATCGGTGTGAAATCTGCAAAGGAACTTTCCAGTCCAATGGGTTTTACTGATAATTATGAAGAGTTGAAAAATAAGCGAGAAGAAAATATCATGGTGAAAGCACTCAAAAAAAGATTTTCTCCTGAGTTTATAAACAGACTTGATTCAATTTGTTACTTCAATAATTTAAGTCGTGGTGTTCTTGAAAGTATTTTGGATAAAGAAATGAATGAGATGAACAAGGGAATCAATAATATCACAAAAAAAGAAGTGGAATTGAGTAGTGAGGTAAAGAATTGGATTCTAGATAAGGTTGAACTCGAACATAATGGTGCTAGACCTATTATAAGACTTCTTGAACAAGAAATTGAGGAATGTGTTGCAAATCTTGTTGTTAACGATTCTGAAATATTAAATAATGATGGTGACAAATTGTTCGCCGTCTTAGAGAATGATAAAATAATACTAAAATAATTTAACTATGAAAGTAGCAGTTTGTGGTAATGATATACATGAAGTTACTAATGTTGTATCAAAACTTGAAAAGATTTTGAACACGGAAGCTGTCACTCCGAAAATCGTGTCTGAACACCCAATTGTCGAGATGGCTTCCGAAACCTATGGTCAAACCAAGAGAAAAAATGTAGTGTATGTTGGATGTGTTTTGACATATTTGATAAATGTCGACGAAAAGTTTTTTGATGTATATGAACAAATCGTACTAAATTCACTATTAAATCTAGACAAAGTGTTTGTTGTAACAAACAATATGGATGAAAATGAACTAAGTACATATAAGTATTACGGTTCATTGATGGGTGGTAAGATAGTGTTTGTATCAAATGTAAATGATGTTATTTTATGAAATTAAAAAAGGTTAGTTGGAAGAATTTCAAATCATATTCCAATATAATAACAGAGATTGATTTTTCAGATACCGCTTCACTTAACTTAATCGTTGGTGTTAACGGTACCGGAAAATCAAGTATTGCTGAATGTATAACATATCTTATGTATGGTAAGATTGAGAACTTTACAGCATCCGATATACCGAATAGGACAAACAAAAACTTCTATGGAAAAATAGAACTTGATTGTGATGGTCATTGTGTTGAAATAGAACGTGGGTTGTTACCGTCGTTATTCAAAGTAAAGATAGATGGTACCGAAGTGGATACTGCCGGTAAGACAAACGTACAAGATATGTTGGAAGATAATTACTTCCGTATTCCATATTCAGTGTTTAAGAACATCATAGTTCTATCGATAAATGACTTTAAGTCACTTGTAAATTTGAGTCCTGCCGACAAAAGAAATATCATCGACCGTATCTTTGGATTCACCATTTTTAACGAGATTTTGAAAAGGGTGAAAGAAGATGTCAAAGGTGTTGACAACGAATTGTCTGAAAATTCCGGTTCTTTAAGAACAAATAACAGTTCAATTGATAGAATAACCAACCAAGTCGAGGAACTTAAAAGCAATATTGTGTCACAAGATGAATTAAAGAGTATTGCATTGAGTATAAAAAAGGCAGAAGAGGATGAAAAAATAAACGACGATAATATACGTAAGTTGCAAGACAAACGTGAGGAAATAAGGACTACAACACTTGAAAAAAATGGTGATATTCGTGAGGCTAAGAACAGAATATCAGAAATAGATGAAAAGGTCAGACTCATAGATTCTGGTAGATGTCCAAAGTGTGGAAGTTCATTGGATACGGAAGAGTTTCTTTCTGAAAAGGAGGAACTTTTGAATGAAAGAAAAGAGTGTGAAGACAAGATACGTGTTGTCACTGAAATTATAAACGAAAGTGTAAAAAAAGTAAAACTTTTGGATGACAATATAATCAAATTTAGAAACAAGAGTCAAAAGTCTAACATACTCGAATTGAAGTCCGATTTAAAGGGTAAGATAAATGCCAACAATGCAAAGATAGACCCGTTGATTGAGACGAAAAAGCAGATTGAGGATGATATTATAAAACTTACAGAAGAGCAAAACATACTTACAGATAAGAAACTTAACTATTCTATTTTATTGAGAATGTTAGGTGACGACGGAGGAATAAAACAAATGATTGCAAAGTCGTATATCAAAGAATTAAATTCAATTGTATCATCCACAATAAACTTTATGAACATGCCGTATTCGGTTGTGTTTGACAGTAATTTCAATACAACCATTATGCAGAATGGTTCAAAAGTTAGTTACAAAACTTTGAGCACCGGTGAGAAGAAGAGAGTTGATTTTGCAACAATCATAAGTTTTGTCAAGTTGTTGAAACTTCAATATGGGGAATTGAATCTTCTTTTTATAGACGAATTGTTTAGTAACATAGACATAGATGGAGTAGGTGATATGTTACAACTTTTGAAAGATTTAAGTCAAGAATTGAATTTAAATATTTTCCTTATTCATCATGCCCGTCTTGAAAATGTGATGTTCGACAATGTTTTCGAAACTACAAAAAAGGACACTTTTAGTCATTTGAATAAATGCTGAAAGTGTTTTTCATAAATAAATAAAAGAAAAAATATAAAAATATGATTGGAAGTTTTAGTGACTTTATAAATGAAAAAACACAACAACATATTTTTGAAAATGTTGTTACAACAAGTGTTACTGATGAAGGCGTTATGTTGGATTCAAAAGATAAAATTGAACTTGAAAAATCAGAAGAACCAAAAATAAGAATGGTTTCTGATGATAAAATTCTTTCTAAAATGACTATATATGTTCTTAATTATTTAAGAAAACATATAAAAAATGATTTATTTTTTGTTGACCCATTTATGTTAGAAATAGACGGTAAAGATTGCTCTATGATTTGTTCAAAGAGTAATACTATGTTTTTTGTTATATATAGAGAGGGAATTAATAAAGTTATTACATATTTTACAAAAAATCCTGTTGGTGTGGGAAGTGTAAAATCTGAACATTCGGTATCTACTTCTAAATTCGGTATAACACAAGCACTTCAAACATTGATTGATATATTTGAGTTGGATAATGATGGTAGAATAAATGAGGAGATTGCTCCTCCACCTAGCGATTCGGCCATACCTTGGAATAAGTTTTATCAAAAATTATACAACGAAAGTAAACATGAAAATTTAGTCATTCCTGAATTTATGTCTGCATTTATTAAGTTATATAACACTAAAACAACAGCTGAAATTGTTGGAAAACTTACAGACAAAGATGAAAAAAGTGAGTATATCGAAGAAATTAGACTTGCTATTACTGGAAAAACTACATGGGACGGTTTTAGTGAAACTGTTGCTCGTAGATTTGTAATAGCTATACATCTTCTTATATGTGGTTTGACAGGTAAGGCAGAAGAACCCCTTGCTAAAAGAATGAGAGAGAATCTTTGGTTTTTCGGTGCTGGTAAATCTGGTGAGATTGCAATTGATAGTGAAGAAGGTAAAGGATATTTTGTTAAAGAATGTAAATCAGTTATTGATAAAAAAGTTGATGAGTTACAATATAAGATGGACTCTGAATCAGCATGTGCCGAAGCAATATGTAGATATATCAAGAGTAACGGAAAGGATGATATTCCTCTGAAAAGGGAAATGGGTGAACATAGAGGTTTACTTATAACTGGTGTTGCTGGTGTTGGTAAAAGTTATAATCTTGATACATATGTAGAAGAAAATCTTGCAGAAGGTGTTGATTATATAAGATTTGGAAATCAAACAACAGGAGCAAGACAGATGTATAAAGATTTGTGTCAACATAATAATATGTTATTGATATTTGATGATACTCCTGAGATGTTTAATACAGAGCAAAAAATTGCTCTGTGGAAAAATGCTATGGAAGACCAGGAGAAGAAGAGAGTTTTAAGATGTCCAGATGGTAGTGCAAGAGATAGTAGTTCTATATATTATCCAACAACAGACCCTCTTTTTACAAGACAAGACCAATATTATAAAGAAATTGGTAAATTTACACCACAAGAAAGAGAGTCGTGGATTGAGAAAAGAAAGAGGGAAATTTTAAAAACTTATACAACTGGTAAAAAAAGACTTAAAGATGAAGAAATTAAATATTTTGATACAATTTCTAAATTGAGAGCAGAAAATGATTTCAAAAAACACGAAAAAAATGAAGCACCCACATTGTTACCGGATAGTTTTGTATTTAATGGTATTATTGTTTATATATCAAATCAGACTTTAGCAACATTTATGAGAAATGCTGGAGACCATTGGGATGCCCTAGATAGAAGAATGGAATCAATTGATATAAGTCCTACTAGAAAAATTCTTTGGTATTGGTTAAGGAGAAAAATCGTTAGTGATATGAATAACGAAAGTATTCCAAATGATTTAAAAATATTACCTGTAGAATCACCATTATTACCAGACTATAAATTAAGTGATTTACTTACATATATTGATGATATTATAGAGGGTAAATATAATACAGACCGTGAGATTTATGGTAAAATAGAATGGGGTACTATTAAGAGTTTTAGGAGTTATATTATGTTTGGTCAAAAGCATTGGAGAGAAAAAATTTTAGAAAATATGAGAATTGATATGTTAAGGGATAAATAATATAAAAAAATAAACACATTTATTATGACAAAAGAACAATTTTTTAGTGAAGATGTTGGTAATTGGGTTGTAGAAACAAATAAAAAATACCCCAATCTTACGATTGATGAGTTCTGTAAGATGTTTGAAGAGTGGTTTGAAAAAAACGAAAACTCTATAAAATTGAACGAATCTATAGATTTAAGTAACTATTCAAAATTGGATGAGGAGAGGGATGTTTTTGACGATGATGATGACGATGGTGATGATGGTGATGTTTTTGACGATGATGATGACGATGGTGATGATGGTGATGTTTTTGATGATGATGGTGATGATGGTGATGATGATGGTGATGATATTTTTGGTGATGACCATGATAGTGTAGATGATTATGTTGATATAGAACCAGAACCAATTACTATAAAACCATCCGAAAAAGAAACAGAACTTGCTTCTAAAATTAAAGGAAGGTATCCTGTAAATAATGGTAAAGATTATGAGCATAATATTTTTAATGTTGTAAATGCTTTGTATAATGAGTGTTTAAGGGAGAATAAACACGAACACGAACTAGAAAAATCAAGAATTTGTTTTCTTGAAACAAGTAATGTTGAAAATATGGCTGCTTTATTTGCATTTGCAAATATACCGAGAGCAGATTTATCAAAATGGGATACATCCAATGTTGTGAATATGGAAGGTATGTTTTATAAATCAACTTATGATAGTCCTTCTATATTGGGATGGAATACTAAAAAATGTATTAATTTTGATAATATGTTTGTTGGTAGTAAATTTTCAACTGAAGTTAAGGGTTATTGGGATAGTGGATATGTTTTAGAAACAGTTTGGAATGAAGACGGAAAAACACCAAAAATGGAACCAGAAGTAGATGACGAGGGAAAACCAACTGGAAAAATGAAGGTAGTTAAAATGAGAGTCAAGGTACCTCTTCCAGAAATCGGTTCACATGTTGTAGATATTAACCGTAAAAAAGATGCAAGAATTCTCAGAGCATTAAGTGATTTGGAAGCTAAAGAAGAAACAACTAAAAAAGAAAAATATATGGAAGAAAATAAACATATTCTAACAATTGATGAATTTGTAAATGAAGGTCTTTATGACAAACTTAGAAGTGGAATTAAGAAGATAAAGGAGAAGTTTAATTTATTTAGAATTAAGATTAATGACTATTATGTTGCAACGTTTAAGAAAAATAATACGACAAATGGAACAAATTCATCTATCACAATAAATGGTGATACAAATATTTACACAACAATGAATTATCTTGCAGGAGATAGAGTAAACGGTGTTAGTGCATTTACAAAAATTGAGTCACCTTTACTTAATAAAAATGTCGAATCTGTTGCTCATATTGAAAATAAGGGAGATAAATATTATGGATTTTTAACAAAAGAATCAAGGGAATATAAGAATTTTCTTTATTGGATTGATGTTATGGAGAAAATGTTGTTGGGTGGTATTAACGAAGAAAAATTACCAGGTGAGACAAGAGTTAGTCTTTCTGCAAAAGGAAGTATGTTGGATGCTTTGCCTGATATTACAAGCGACCAACTCAAGAATATGTTGAGAAGGATTATACACGATAATCCAGCAGAAAATGATATTAACGAAGACTCTTTAGCAACATTTATTTTTGGTGCTCCAGGTATCGGTAAGACAACAATTCCAAAAGCAATAATTAAGGAATTTAACGAAGCTGATGAAAATAAGACAAAAAAGAAATCAATCATCGTAATAGAATGTGGTGACTTGGAACTTGGTGGTTTTTATCTACCTATGCCAGATGATACCGATATGAAGAATATTTTGGAAGCAAGACCTGGATTGGAGAAAAAATTGATAGATGATTATGATTTTACAGACAGTGATATAAAAAATATGAAAGGTGTCAGAGTTCTTAAAACAGAAGAATCACCAAAAACTTGGCTTCCTGTTTATAAACCAAGTTCTGACATACATACACAAAGAGCACAGACTTTGGTTGCAAATAGTGGAACTATTAAATATAGAGAGTGGAATGATAAATTAGGAGAATTTGAAGAACTTGTTGAAGATACTTTTGACGGTGGTATTATTATGTTTGACGAATTTCTTCGTGCTGATGAGGAATTGTTTAAAACAATTATGCAGTTGATAACAAAGAGAGAAACTTCTGGTGGATATAGAATTGGTTCAAAATGGTCTATAATTGCTTGTTCAAATAGACCTTGTGATGATAAAGAGGTGAGAGACCGTTTTGCAAAACTTGCTCCAGCTTTTGGTAATAGAATGTCTGGTGGTGCATTCAATTTCATACCAGATTTTAACGAATGGGCAGAATGGGCAAGAAAATGTGGATATTTTGACGATGATACATTGGCATTTATTTCTCAAGATACGGCTACAAACAAAGATGAATATGATGTAATTGGGAAAAAAGGAAAAACACAGAAAGCAGTTACATATAGAAGATGGCATAATCTTGACCCTTCAAAATTCCATAATATGGGTCCAGATAATAGAATGGTTTTTGCATCACCACGTTCTTGGGCAAATTTGATGTTGTGGGTTCATAAACAAATTAAATATCTTGGTCTAGATAGTATTCTTGATATTGACCCAGGAGAATTGAAGAGACAAGCAATAGCAACAATAGGTTTAGACATAGCCGAAGAATATTGTACCTATATGGATAGAATTAGAGAAATGGGTTCAAAAAGACCAACTACAAAATCTTTATTCAAGGGACCTGTAAATATCGATACAGAAGTATATAGTGTATTTGAAGCAGTTAAATCTGTTGAAAATTTTGTTAGTACAAATTTCAAAAGAAGTAAAGTTGCAAGAAAACCAGAATTAGATGAAAAATTTTTACAGATGGCAAAAAATCTTGAGAATGCATATGGTGATTTAAGTTCTAGTCATTTATATACACTTCATCGTAATATTGTAGTAAATATTTTTAAGATAAGAAGTGAAAAATTTCCAGAGGATGAACCATTGAGAAAAAATTTAGCAAACTATCTTACTTTTGTTCATGATACTTATGGTATTAATTACGCTGATTTGGATAAATAAATTAAAAAAAGGTCTGTTTTAAAACAGACCTTTTTTTTTGATGTTTATATTATAATAAATCATAAATAACATATATAAAATAATTAAAAATATGTTGTTACCTTATAGTGGATATAGAATGAAAAATGCACAAGAATATAGAATATTTGAATCTATAACTGATAAATCTGCCGGTAATAAAATATCAATATTAAAATTGGGTAAGATTAAAATGTATGTTCCTGCTCTTGATAAAGTTATGGATGTTGAATTGAAACCAATTGTTAAAAGTGTCGATATGGCTTTGGGAAAAATTGGAAGTAAATATTCTTTTATGTATACTTATATTCAAAATAGTAGACCTATGTTTGTTCTTACAGACCCAAATCTTAAAGAGTGTATACATAAAACAATGAGTGTTGATAATTCAGGAAATTTATGGTTAAATGTACATTTTATTTACAATGATTTGGATTGTAATGTAGATAAAATTTATGGTATTTTGTTTCATGAATTAATGCATAATTTCTTAGACCATTTAAGTAGGGGTCAAAAAATATTACCAAAGGAGGAAAGAATGAGATTGTATAGTATAAGTAAGGATATGCTTGAAAATGAAGATTTGAAACAAAACCTATGTGCAGATATGGAAGTAAATTGTAATATGGTTGCTGACGGTGTTGTAACTTCAGACTTTTGGAAAGAAATGGGAGGTGTGTTTGATGAAAAATATTTTGGAAAACAATTTGAAGAAATATATAAAACAGATGGTGATGAATTACTAAAAAAATATTTGAAAAGTGGTGGAGTTAAAATATCTGAAGAATATTTGGAAGCATTAAAAGCTATTTTAGAGGCATTGAGAATTTTTCATAACCCAGATGCAACAGAGAGAGAAAAAGACATAGCCGCTTCAAAGTTAAGAGATATTATTGAAAGTTTATTTGGTGAAACTAAAACAAAAATGACAATTAGAAAAAGTCTAATAAAACTTCAAAAGTTAAATTTAAAAGAAATTGGTGAAATAGGACCATATTTGAAAAAAGTTATAGATGACCTTGAAGTGAGTCCAGTCAATATGACAGAGGATGATTTGAGTACATTTATAAATGATGTCAGCATATTGAAAGAAGAGATGAAAAATTGTGCATCGGAAATTGGAGATATGTTTGACTTAGATAAAGATGAGTTCTTAAAAGATAACGAAGAGTGCTGGACTATTTTGTCTGATGGTGTAAGTCGTTTAAGTAAAGAAAAGGAATTACTAGATGAAGAAAGAGATGAAATAACTGAAAAGATAATATTCTTAATTAATAAACTTATTTCTAACAATCTAATGAAAGATAAGTTGAAAGAAGAGTTTAAAAAAAGGATGAAAGAAATAGAGGAAAAACGTAAAAAGAAGATGGAAAAAGAAATTGAAAAGAAGGAGAAAAAACACATCCTTTATAACTATTTGTTAAGAGTGGAGGATATGGCTGCAATTTATTATCACGAAAGACTTGATATGGAGTCGTTTAAATTATGTAATGAGTATGCAGATATAATTAAACCACTTTTACATAAAGATATTCATGATATTAATAAAGATGATTTATCATTAGCATATGAAGTGATAAAAGGATTGAAAGATTCTTTTTATAAAAATTTAAAAATATTAAAGGAAAAAGGAATACTTGTTGATAGAGATGACTCATTTTTTGTAGATTTGGTTGATAGATTTTACAATGATACTAAATATATGCTCGATTTTTTGATAGGAGACCATACAGAGACTGAAATTGTAAGTGTTGTTAAAACTGCTCTTTCTTCTTTAAGAAGAATTGGTAGAGAGTTTCATAGACAAGCAAAAGTTAGACCATCGGAAGAGTATAAGGAAGCATTTGATTCCGAATGGAAAAGACTTGTTAAAATTTTTAATGAACTTGGTGAAAAGGGTCTTAGAAGGGAACTCGGATTACCAGAAAAGGGTAAAATAGAATTACCTCCGGATTCAGGTGTAAAGATGTAAAATAATAACAATAATATATAAATAATATAATTTTTTTAACATGAATATATTTGAAGGGTTAGATTTATTATTAAAAAATATTAATGAATCATCAAAAACGGATGGTGATTATCTTGATATTCCTATTGCAAAAGATATGATGACAGCAGAGCAGGCAATAGAAGACGTTAGAAAACAAGTTATACAAGAACTTTCAAAAGGATTGATACCAAGGGGTGGAAAAGATTCTGATTATGAAGATTCTGATGACCCAGAACCACCAAAGGTTCTTCCACCTACTCCACCACATATACCAATAACAAGGAAAAGATTACCTAGTGGAGGAGGCTCACCAGATATGCCAAAAAACTGGGAGGAATCTAAAGTTTGTTGGGATAGGGATGATTTCTTAGAAAAACTCGAACTGGAAGCAGAAGAATTGGAGAAAAAGAAAGAGGAAGATGATGAAAAAGATGGTAGAGATTATGATGATTTTTTAGACTCCACAGGAGACGGTGCTACAGGTGCCGAAGATACTGATAAAGATGGTGGTTCAGGTATGGGTAAAGATGAAGGTGATAGTGATGATGAGTATGATGATAAAGATTCAGCAGAATCATTAGAAAAGAAGTCAAAAGGTGGTAAAAAAGCATCTGGAAAAGATAGTAAAGATGATGGTGATAAAGATGAAGACGGTAAAGGAAAAACCGACCTTGAAAGTGCCATTAAAGATGCTATAGAAGAACTTTCTGAAAGAACTGAGTCCGAAAAGGAAGACCTTAGAGAATTAATTGATATGTTAAAGGATGATGAATTGACTCCCGAAGAAATTGAAGAAAAGGAACGTGATATGACTGATGATAAAATAAGAAGTAGAGAAAAGGTAGATAAATTAAAATCATTGGTTGGGAGAATTGAAAAAACACCATCAAGAGAAGAGATAGAAAGTGAAATAGAGGCATCAGGACTTTCATCTGATGAAATAGAGGAACTCAAGAAAGAAACTGTGAAGGATGCTCTTTCTGCAACACCACCTACAGATGCTGAACTAGACCGTTTAAAAAGGGAAGCTATGGTGGAGATGGAAAAAAAATGTAAGGGTCATTCTACAATTAAAACATCTATTCTTTTTCATTCTTTAAAAACTGCTAAAATAGAAGATGAAGACTGGAAAAAAATTGTAGAAAGGATTCTTAAAGATAAGTCTATTAATAAAGGAGAATTTAAGGAGAAAACAAAACATATAAAACTTGGTGATAAAAATCACTTGTGGAGACATGATGTAAGATATACAAAGACTTATAAAAAAGCTGGTAAAGACACACAATCAATATATTGTTTTATTGACTATTCTGGTTCGGTTAGTAGTAGACCTGGTCTTATTTTTGCATTTTTGGGTAAGATTTTAAATGTTTGTGAAATGTTGGAGTATACGGACATTAGTGTATATACATTTGGAAATTCTCTTTCTTTACCAAGAGTCATTAATAATAAAATGTTAAATGAAGATGGTTATGAAAAAGTATTAGCAAACACAATGGAATATTTTGATTTACCTGAAAATTATGTTGGTGGTTCTATAGAGAATTTTAGTGCTGTTGGTTTAGAGATTAATAAAATCAAAACAAAGGATAATAATGCAGTAATTTTCATATTTGGTGATGGTTATTGGACATTTTATGGAAACAGTAACCCACCAACAAAATTAAATGAAATATGTCCACAATGGATTCAAGATATTGTTGCATTTGTATTTTTTGATACAATTGATATGGAGTTAGGAAAAGAAATTTCTCTATTAAAAGATGTTGTTGGAATAAAAGATGTTATTCTTACAAAAGCATCCCCTATGGAAAAAGATGGTAAGTCACTAAAAAAATAAAACAATAAAAAAGAAGACAAGAAATTGTCTTCTTTTTTGTTATATTTATATTATAAAATATTCATAATATGCTTGAATTAAATAAAATATATTTATGTGATTGTCTTGATGGTTTGAGACAACTTGATGATAATAGTATTGATTTAGTTATTACTTCACCACCATACAATTTAGGAAATAAAATATCCGGAAAAACTGCTTTGTTTTCATCAAAAGTTGATTATGATACATATTCAGATAATATGAAAGAAGATGAATATCAACAATGGCAGATAGAAATACTTAATGAGATTCATCGTGTATTAAAAGAAGGTGGAAGTTTGTTTTACAATCATAAAGTTCGTTCAAGGGATAATGTTGGTATCCTTCCTTCTACTTGGTTATTAAAAAGTAATTTGGTATTTAGGCAACTTATAATTTGGGATAGAAAACGTGCCCTCAATGTAAATTTATCACATTTTCTTCCAAATACTGAACTAATCTATTGGATGACAAAGGGAAATAAAAATGTAAGATTCAGTCGTCAAAGATATATCAATAATGGTAAAATTGATTCACTTAATGAGGTGTGGTCTGTTAATATTGATGTAAAAAATGAGCATCCAGCACCTTTTCCAGTAGAACTTGTAGATAGAATTATTCCAAGTATTCTTGGTACAGAAGAAATGATAAAAGAACTTGGAAACATTACTATATTAGACCCATTTATGGGTAGTGGTACAACTGCAATATCTGCCGAAAAACATGGTTGTAATTGGATTGGATTTGAGGTGTCTGAAAAATATAAAAATATTGCAGAAAGAAGAATAAAAAATGAGTTATCAGTAACATATGGTGAAAATCTTTTTGGTTATGAAATGAAAGAACCTGATTTTTCTTATGAAGAAATGAAGTTCAAAAGAAAAGAGGAAACTAGAGAAAAACATTATTATAGAAATAAAAAAAATAAACAGAAAGAAGAAATAATTTCACCATTGATTTAAAAAAAAAAAGAGAGTCAATCTACTCTCTTTTTTTTTGTTTATGTAAAATTAGGTTTATATTCTTCTTTTATTGGACAGTGTAAAAATATATTTTCATTAAGTGGATAACCCTTTTTTTGCAATTTCCAACCACTTATATCTTGATTAAATGACGTTGCATGACAAAACATAGAATCCATATTTATAACTCTATGAAGTTTATCACTCCAATCTTTTAGTGGTTTGTTGAATGATGTTGCATCATAAAACATATAACTCATATCTTCAACATTGCTCACATCCCATCTTGAAATATACCCGTTAAACTTTGACATTGAAAACATATTGTACATAGAGATTACTTTAGAAACATCCCATCCAGAAATATCTCCATTGAATTTTGAATGTTCAAAAAGACCTTTAATACCTGTTACATCCCTATAGTTCATTTTCTTAATGTTTGAAACGTCAATGTCATTAAGGTCACATTCGTTGCCTCTTTTTTCAATAATTCTTTCTATAAGTTTTTTTAGTGTATGTGTTTTTCCAAATTCATAATCTAAATAATCTTCATAGGTATCTTCATCATATTCTTCATCATATGTATCATCAATGACATTCTCAAAGTCTTCATCGTGGTCTTTTACCATATAACCGTGTTTATGTGTTTTTCCATTACAATCTGTAAAAGAAACAATTTCAACATCCAAATCTGTTACGTCTATCAAGTCTTCTTCTCTTTCGGTGTCACCGAAATATTCTTTTGTTAGGTTTTTAAGTATTCCCATATTAATTTGCTTGTTTATGTTGTCATGATATACCAAGCACCACTCATATCCTTCAATTCTTGTATGATTGCTTCCTTTTCAGCACTACCCTCGTTTGCAATTGCCTCAGAGTTAATTGACACATTTCCAGGTAATTGGTACGTAAATGCACTGAGTATTCTACCCAATTGATTTTTGCAGTCTGCAATGACGTATCTTCTAAACATTTCGTCATTATACAAATCACAATCTGGAACCCTCACCAAAACATCAAGTACAACATCGTCTTTTGGAAGTTCACCAAGGAATCTCAGATTGTTGGTCAGACGGTTGTATCTGAATGAAATCATATTCTGGAATATCTGTCTAGACATATCCAAGAATGCTTCTGTACAGATGTAATACATTGTGTTGTCTGCTGATATTGCCATTGTTCTGTCATATACTGACTGATATACCATTCTGTGTAGTGATATGTCCCCTGATGTCTTGCCGAGAAGACCAGAGTTCCATCCAGCTTCACCACTCCATCCACCGATTTCATATACACCTACGACTGAAATCACACCATCCGGTAGTTTATAAGTACCACGACGGTCTTTCAAAACCTCTTTGTCACCCTCACCTTTCATATTGGCGACACCATGTACGAATTGTTTTTTTCTTATTTCCTCACGTGGAATAGCTATGAACATCTCTTCTGATGCATCTTCATACATTTTATAAAAGAGTTGCTTTGCATTTTTTGCCAGCTGTGCTATTGATTCCGCCGGTATATTGAAAGGAAGAGAACAGTTGACTGACATTTCAGCTTGAATACTCTCTATAAAATCGTTGAGACATTCGACTTCTTCTGCTTCGGAACAATCTACTAACGTACTAACTTTACTCATAAAAAATAAAATTTATATATTTTATTTATGGATTTTTTGTTATATTTATTTTGTAGTTAAAATAAATAGTATCTTTATAAAATGAGTATAAAATTATACAACGGAATTAAGTTCAAGTCTAATAAACTCAGTACTGTCATACGACAGTTACATTCCTTAAAAGAAGAATCAATAAAGAAAGTACAAGAATCTTTCGAAAATCCAGAATCACGAAATTTTCTAAGTATGTGTATTTTCTATATGTTATGTGAAAAAAATGGAGAGTCTTTTACTTATGAAAAAGATGGTGAAAAGATTCCATGTTATTGGATATTTGAAAGAAAATTAAAAGAAAAAATGAGAGAACCCTATTGTGACATTGGGTTTTTTTGTAAGTTCTCCGTGACTATTTTCGAAAGAAAGAATAAATTATACGGTATATTCTTTGACCAAACAAATAAAAACTATAAACAATTGTTTGATAAAGATATTGCTGTCGATTATCATTATCAAAATCAGACTGATAAACCAGATGAAATATCTTTGAGAGATTGGCGGTTTAGAGAAGAGGTTTGGGAAGATATTTTTGACGATATTTCTGTTTTATGGATTCCATCCGAAGCGGGTGCAGTATATGATATTGTTACAGAAGACGATATCAATATTTCAGAAGAAATATTTGAAAAAGTAATAGAAAAGTGTAAAGAGTTAAAAGAAAATAAAAATGAGAAATCTGATGAACAATGACATATATGAAAATTTAACTATTCCTATAATAACTTGGTAAAATGAAAATAGCGATTGATATTGATGGTGTTCTACGTAATAGTGTCGAGACTATGTTACGTATTTATAATCAAAATTTTAACGATAATATGACGGAAGATGAGTGGAAGTTTTATTCGGTAAAAGAAACCTTTCCACAAATAGAAGAAAAATTGGGTATAACCGCCAACGATTTTTTCTTCTCAAGACACAATGGAGAACAGATAAATAGGTACTCTGACACATATCCAAGTGTGATTGAGGCAATGCAGAAAGCCCACGACGAAGGACATTCTTTGCATATAATAACATACCAGCCGTCATACAAAAATAAGCTGCATACACTTATGTGGCTTGAAGATACTAGGATTCCTTATGACACGGTTACATTCTGCACAAAGAGGGCAAAGAACTTACCGGATGTTGATGTCATTATAGATGACAATCCAATGTATTTTCAAAATGTAAATGCTGACCGCTGTATTCTCATAAACAGACCATATAACAAGGATATGGAACAATATCCTTGTGTTGACACCGGTGAATATGTGTATACCAAGCACGGAAAGACAAAGATAGAAAGATTTGATTCGATTGTCGATTTTTTAGAGACTTTGGAACCATGTGAAGAAAAAAAATTGTTTTAAAAGAAAAAAGGATGGAAGAATTTCCATCCTTTTTTCTTTATTCATCTTCATCATCATTTTTGGCGTTATGCCACCATTTTGGATAGTTTTTATGTTTTCCCTCATAACTTGAATCACAGAACATAAGTTTAACATCTGTATCTGTCTGTACATCCCATCCCGATATGTCACCATTTGTACCTGAAAATTCAGACCCCATAAACATTTGATACATATTTTTTACATGTTGAACATTCCATTTGGATAAATTACCATTAAATCTTGAATTTAGGAACATTCTTTCCATGTTTTCGACATTAGATACGTTCCAACCAGATATATCACCGTTGAACCTAGAATTTGGTGGTGTAGAAAAGTAACTAGGATAGTCATAATCAATTCCAAACAATTCTGACATGTCATCAATATTTGAAACATCTATGTCGTTCAAGTCACATTTATTTCCACGTCTTTTTATCAATTCATGTATGAGTTCTCTTAAAAGAAAAATACTCCCATTTGGAATATAATATCCAATATGTTCATTCCCGTTATTGTCTGTAAATCTCTTTTTTTCAATTCCCTTAATATCAATTTTGTCTTCCTCTCTTTCGGTCTCACCGAAATATTCTTCGGTTATAGTTTTAAGTATTCCCATGTTATTTCATCTTAGGTTTATATTCATCTTTGATAGGACAATTATCAAACATATTTTCTATATTTTTTTCAGTTAAATCCCATTTTGATAAATCTTGGTTAAAAGATGTTGCACGATAAAACATAAATTTCATATTTGTAACACTTGAAACGTCCCATTTTCCAATAGATTGGTTGAAAGATTCTGCACCAAGAAACATACCTCTCAAATTTGTAACTTTTAATACTTTCCATTTTCCAATAGGTTGGTCAAATGATTCTGCACCAAGAAACATACATTTCATATCTATAACATTTGATACATCCCAATCACCTATTGGTTGGTTGAATGATACAGCATCATAAAACATACTATCCATATCTTCAACTTTTGATACTTTCCAATTACCAATAGGTTGATTGAATGAT
>AUXO018189733.1_pt1 | contig 18770 bp, 19 predicted proteins | sample 768731 | NCBI WGS metagenome assembly AUXO01 (sample SAMN02715735, study PRJNA202380) | gut metagenome | biome: sheep rumen | host: Ovis aries | place: New Zealand: Palmerston North
GCTTCCATTTCCTGCGTGAAGCTGCTGATATGTGTCAGCTCTTCTTCAATGCCCGGTTTCCAGATCACAAAGGTTCCTTTACCACGCCCACGTTTGACCATTCCTTCCTTTTCCAGATCCAGAATAGCCTGCCTGGCGGTAATGCGAGATACTCCGAAAATATTCTGGATTTCCATTTCACTTTCGATCTTATCCCCATACTTCAGTTCTCCATTGATGATTTTATGTCGATAAATGTCTTTTATTTGAATGTATAATGCTTTTGTTCCTTTTCCGAATTGTAATTTTTCCATGTCTTAATGTCCCTATATCATTATAACATTCTTTTTTCTATTTTGTTTTCTTTTTTTATCAATATCTATCCATTCATCTAGTGTCATTGGAATATAGTCCGAATACATACAAAAACAGTTGATAATCTGGCATGGAATTGTTTCCTGGACATGGCTTCCTATCGTTTCATGGGTCTGGGTCTGCACAAATTCCTCATAGGCATCCACCAGTTCCTGATCCTGTGTGCGATGAATATGCCCATGCAGCATATACGTCTTTGGATTGCCCTGGCTGTCTTTACGGTATTGTCCGTTATAACATGCAATTGGATAATGGCACAAAACCACCTTTCGCTTATTGTCATTTAATTCCGCATAATCCTTGATCCATCCAAAACGAGAAACATCAAAATTTTTATCCTCGATGAAACGGTCATGGTTGCCCCGGATCAGAAACAGTTTTCCATGTAGCTGGTCAAGTATCTGTTCTGTTTGCTCTAAAGAGCCCCATGACAGGTCGCCTAAAACGATGACTTCATCATTTTTCCGAACACGAGAATTCCATTGGGATACCATATAGGCATTCATTTCTTCCACATCGGAAAAGCCTCGTTTATCCATTTTCTGATTCAAAGCTCTATGAAAAAAATGGCAGTCTGCTATATAATATCTCATCTTTGATCCTCCTCAAGAAAAAAGCGGCATTGCCGCTTATTTCACTTCACATGCATACCCGTTCTCTTCAAAAACACTCTGTGTTTTCTGCAAAGAAATCGAGGTATTTTGTTTTTCACCCTGATCTAACAGGCCCGCTTCTATCAATGCATCTTTATCTGCGACTTCATAATCAATCTCTACCGTGACTTCCACTTCTTTATCGATAACCTTTCCGGTTACCGTTACACCTTCTAAACCCTGATACTTTTCTTTCAATGTATCGTTGATTTTTGTCTGAATGGTTTCCTTATTCATTTCATCGGTAATTCCCAAATCCGAATTCGTCAAAAAGAAAACCTGTTTCATTTTTTTGATTTTATCCCCTTTGGCTTCAAAAGTAGTCGTAACTTTCTGGTCGCTGTTCACGCATTCTACCGTTTTTTCCTTGGTATCTTTTTCTGCTTTTGCGACCGGTTTTTCCTTTGGATCATTTTCCATGATATCACTTAATCGTGTACAACCACTCATCAAAGTAAGGACGCTAACCCCAATCAAAAACTTTTTCATTTAGAAGTCCTCCTTAGAATGTATAAAGTATACCATGTAATGATTTTTTTTAGCAACCCAACCTTTGATCTGTCCATTGGCTCAGGCGTTCCAGTCCCTCTTTTGTCATTTGGCAATCCTGACCTAATCCCAAACGCAGATGGTATTCGCAGTCAAAACAAGACCCCGGCACAAAAAAGATGCCTGTCTGTTCCAATAGTTCCAAGGCTAGCTGCTCACTTGGAATATCAAAATCATATCTTAAAAAGCAGACCGTTCCTTCCTGTGGCAGCTGCACATGATACCTTGGTTCGTTTTCAAGCCATTGACGGATCGTTTCTTTGTTTGTTTGCAAGATCTGTCGATTTCTTTGCAGGATCTCCTCTTTATGCTTCAAAGCCGTTAAAGCCAATGCATCAATCAGCGGCCCGGTTGAAACCATCGTATAGTCCTTACGGACATTGATCTGGTCGATGACCTCCTTTGGTCCCTTGACCCAGCCAAATCGTAATCCGGCCAGCGCATAAATCTTACTTAATGAGCTTGTGGCAATTCCCCGTTCATATAGATCACTGATTGATTCGTTCGCTTCCAATCCCCGATAGACCTCATCACAGAGGATGTAGATTCCCTGCTTTCTGCACAGTTTGATCAACGCATCCAGAAATGCCCCTGTATACAACGTTCCTGTCGGATTGTTCGGATTGTTAAGGATGATAAGTCTGGTGTTTTCTGTCAGGGATTGTTCCACATCTGTAATGGAAGGCATCCAGCTTTTGGATTCATCCAGGGAAACGGTATCTACTGTACATCCCAGTGAGCGAGGCATGTCGATAAACTGTTGATAGCCCGGCACAAAAGCCAATACGTGATCGCCCGGTTCCAAAATTGTTTCCATCACCAGTTGATTAGCCTCAAGACAACCGTGGCAAGTAGTGATTTGATCCGTTGTGCCGGTTTCATACAAAGAAAGGATTGCTTCTTTGCATTCTTTATTGCCGGTGATCTGTCCATAGTCTAAAGAAATGGAGCCCAGCGGTTCCATATCCAGCAGTTCCTGTATAGTCAATGATTTCATACAAGTATCTGTCAGATTATAATGGGCATCCATTTCGTATTTATTCATCCATTGTTCAACTTTAAAATCAGCTAGTTTCATTCGTAGAATACCTTACTCAGGAAGTCTTTAGCCCGATCCGATTGCGGATTGGTAAAAAATTCCTCGCTGGCGGCGTCTTCAATAATCTCTCCCTGATCCAGAAAGACAACACGATTTCCCACCTTGCGAGCAAAGCCCATTTCATGTGTCACAACAATCATGGTCATACCAGCTTCCGCCAGTTTTGTCATAACCTCCAGCACTTCCTTGATCATTTCCGGGTCCAGAGCACTGGTTGGCTCATCAAATAGCATGACTTCCGGATTCATACACAACGCCCTGGCAATCGCCACACGTTGTTTTTGTCCACCGGACAATTTATTTGGATATTCATCGCGTTTTTCAGCCAGACCGACACGATTCAGATAATCCATCGCCACTCGTTCTGCTTGTTCATCAGACATTCCCAAGACCTGGACAGGTGCCAGCTTGCAATTTTCGATAACTGTGTAGTTTGGGAACAAATTAAAATGCTGGAACACAAATCCCATGCGATTTCTCTGTTCTCTGAATTTCTTTTCGTTATTGTGGTCCATCAGTTCATCATCCATGTAAATTTCACCGGATTCAGGTGTTTCCAAACCATGAATACAGCGCAGTAGTGTACTTTTCCCAGATCCGGAAGGACCGATCAAGCTGACAATTTCACCTTTCTGCACTTCCAGGCTGACACCTTTTAACGCATGTGTACCCACAAACCGTTTTTCAATATTCTCTACTCTAATCACTGGCTGCCAACCTCTTTTCTACATAACTGCCTAATGCAGAAATACTCAATGTCATAATCAGATAAAAGACTGCAGCCAAGCAGTATGGTGACATAACATCATAGTATTTGGTTCCTATAACCTGAGCTCCTTTTAACAATTCAACCGCACCAATCGTACTGATCAAAGAGGAGTCCTTGATCAATGTGATGAACTCGCTGATTACCGGTGGAACAATTCTTTTGAATGCCTGAGGAAGAATGACAAGCTTCATCATCTGCCACTGAGACAAACCCAGTGTTTCGCAGGCTTCCCATTGTCCTCTGTCAACGCCGTTGATACCGCTTCGGATCAGCTCTGTCTGATAAGCACCGCTGTTGATGCTCATAGCAATGACACCGATCAAATACACGTTAATTCGTAATACTTTACCAGTAAAACCTGTATAAATTGAAGGGATAACCGAGAAAATAATCAATATTTGCAGCAATAAAGGGGTTCCACGAATCACTTCTACATAGAAATTCGCAATCGCTCTGGGAATGATATGTTTGGAGCGCTTACCGGATGCACCAAGAACACCGATGACCAGACCGATTAAAAGGGACAGCGCTGCTATCACCAAAGATAACAGCGCTCCTTTTGCTAAATACAGGATATTTTCTGCGGTAAATATTTTACCAAATGCAAGAAACATAATATCCTCCTTGTTTACCTTATTCTTCTAATGGAGATAAACTGTATTTTTCGCACATCTTAGCGTAATCATCGCTTGCCAGGAATTTTTCAATGCATTTATTGATCTTCTCGATGACTTCTGTATTTCCTTTTTTGGCAATGATATAGTTTTTTTCATCCATTAAAGAGCCTTCCAGCATCTTAAATTCGCCATTTTCAACATAGTTTTTACCAACACCTAAGTCAACGATTGCAGCGTCATACTGATGAGCAGACAACGCATTCATGATATCTTGAACGTTTTTCAGGCCTGTGACTTCTGCATCTTCTACTCCATTTGCTGCCTCTTCACCAGTTGCACCCGTCTGTGCAACCAAAGATTTTCCTTTTAGATCATCCAAAGTTTCAATATCAGAATCAGCCGGTACGATGGCTACCTGACTTGTTCCCAGATAAGGATCTGACCATTCTACTTCACGGTCTTCGGAATAAGTGAAACCGGAAATACCCAGATCAACCTGATCTCCCTGGATCTGTGTAATAATATTATCAAAATCCATCTGCTTGAACTCTAATTTGTATTCAACGCCTTCTTCTTCCTTTAAATAGTCTTCAAACAACGCAACCATATCAATGTCGAAGCCTTCCATTTCACCATCTGTATTCAATGATTCATATGGTTTATAATCCGGCGAAATACCAATGGTCAAAGTCTTGACATCACTGTTTTCTTCTTTCGGAGCAGATCCGGAGGAACATCCTACCATCGCTGCAGCCATTAATAATGCGCATCCTGCTTTCAAAAATTTGTTCATTTGCTTCCTCTCCTTTTCTAACGAAAAAACGCCCTTTTCATTGAAAAAGGACGTAATGAACGCGGTACCACCTTAATTCCATCCGCTTTTCACGGATGACACCTCATTCTTAACGCGAATTCACGATATTGCCTCAAAGATTCGACAATATGACTCAAAGACACGTTCCAGGTTTTCTCTTAATGGCTTGCACCAACCGCCACTTCTCTGATAAGCTGTCCGCCTGTACTTCTTCTTTTCTTCGTCTTTAAAACATATTATACATTCGTTCATAAATATTGCAAGGAACTTACAATAATTTTCATTAATTTTTCAATGCCTGCAACGGAGCCGGGATCCTTCCTCCTCGTTGGATCATGACCGCATTGTCTGTCTGCCGTACAGGCATGACCGGACCCGATCCGAGCAATCCTCCGAAATCAAGAATTTCTCCAACCTCTTTGCCAATTGCCGGGATCAGACGGACCGCTGTTGTTTTTGAATTCACCATACCGATCGCCGCCTCATCAGCAATGATGCCGGAGATGACGCTTTCACTGACATCGCCCGGAATGACGATCATGTCCAGACCGACACTGCAGACAGCCGTCATGGCCTCCAGCTTTTCCAAGGATAGGGTACCGGCCAGCGCCGCATCGATCATACCGGCATCCTCACTGACCGGAATAAAAGCACCGGACAGACCGCCGACATGCCCAGTCGCCATGACACCGCCTTTTTTAACCGCATCATTCAACATAGCTAGACAGGCAGTTGTTCCGTAAGCCCCACACTGTTCCAGACCGATTTCCTCCAAAATATGCGCAACACTGTCCCCCACGGCCGGGGTCGGTGCTAACGACAAATCCACAATTCCAAATGGAACACCCAGCTTCTGACTGGCCACCGTCCCAACCAGCTGTCCCATACGGGTAATCTTAAAAGCCGTTCGTTTGATCAGGTCGGCCACCTCATCCATCGCCATCGTTTTGTCCGCTTTAGCTAAAGCTGCCCGCACAACACCCGGACCAGATACGCCGACATTGATGACACAGTCTGCTTCGCCGACACCATGGAAGGCACCAGCCATAAACGGATTATCTTCCGGTGCATTGCAGAATACCACCAGCTTAGCAGCCCCCAGGCAGTTATCATCCTTGGTCATCCGGGAACATTCTTTGATGATATGTCCCATCTGCGCCACCGCATCCATGTTGATGCCAGCTTTGGTCGATCCCAGGTTCACACTGGCACAGACATGCTGCGTCTTAGCCAGCGCTTCCGGAATAGATTCAATCAGCTCCTTGTCTCCATGAGCATATCCTTTTTGCACCAACGCCGAATAGCCTCCAATAAAATCTACACCTAGTTTTTGGGCACACTTCTCCAGTGTCAACGCATACGGCACCGGGCTGGCTCCTTGATTGGCCGCTACCAGAAAAGCAATCGGTGTAACGCTGATTCGTTTATTGACAACCGGGATCCCATAGGTTTTTTCAATTTCATTGCCGACACTGACAAGATCTTTAGCCAGGCGGCATATCTTTTCCTCCACCTTTTGACAGGATACTTGAATATCCGGATCAATACAGTCCAGTAAACTGATTCCCATCGTTATCGTACGGATATCCAGATACTCTTCATCGATCATCCGGATCGTCTGCAGAATTTCATTATTTCGCATGGATGAGCCTCCTAAATCTGGTGCATGGAATTAAAAATATCCTCATGCATTACACGAATGATCAAGTCTCTTTCCTTCCCCATGGAGGTAATATGATCTCCAAATACATCCAGAGATTTATCCATTCTGTCGATGTCCACCATCATCGTCATGGTAAAGATTCCATCTACAATCGTCTGCGATACATCTAAAATATTAATGTTCTCTTTGGCACATTCGGTAGCCACCATAGCCAGAATTCCTACCTGATCCTTTCCGATGACACTAATCACTGCTTTCATATATTCCCTCCTTCTAGAATTTCATGGAAACAACCGCATATTTTACTAATTCAAACGGTTCATAGGCATTTTGGATCCCCATCACATTGATATCGTATTCGTTTGGCATAAATTTAACATCTGCCTGCTTTTTCAAGCACTGCAGAATGATCGCACTTTGTTCTGCTGTCAACGTTTTCCGCTTTTTCAAACATATATTGTTTTTCCGATCCACCAGCAGCAACTCTACATCAATCAATTTTTGATTCAGTAGAATATCTTTCCAGTCACAATCCTGAATATTGAAATAAAAATCACTGGAGTCAATAGATCCTCCTTCAAGGATAAAGATCGCAATATCCTGTGTGTAACAGAATGTCAGATCCATCTTTGATCTGGCCATCTCTATTTCATGCGGTTCCCAAACATCATCCTTGATGACCAGCATAAACCGGTCTTCCACAAAATCCATAATGGCGCCAGGTTCTATATCATACGCAAATTTCTCCACGAATAGTTCCTCCTCTGCCTATTTATTCTACATGATTTCCAGATGTTTCAATAGCTTTATTTCCAACTTTTATAAAAAAAGACTGCCTGCGCAGTCTTCGTTCATTAAATATCTAATTCTTTCTGGTTGGCAGTGATAATCGCCATGTTGTAGACTTCTTTCCAGTTACATCCACGGGATAAGTCATTGATTGGGGCATTCAATCCCTGCAGGATCGGACCCATCGCAATGTATCCTCCCATGCGGGCTGCAATCTTATAACCAATATTTCCGGCAGAGATATTCGGGAAGATAAATGTATTGGCATGACCGGCAACCTTTGATTCCGGGAATTTCAATCTTGCCACTTCCGGATCCACTGCACAGTCAAACTGCATTTCACCATCTACTTCAAAATCTAACGGCATTTCACGTAATTTAGCCAAACATTCTCTCATCTTGGTTACGCATTCAGCTTCCGCACTTCCGTTTGTCGAGAAGGATAACAACGCAACAACCGGCTCCTTACCGAACTGACGTGTTGAATTAGCAGTCTGAATGGTAATATCCACCAACTGAGATGCAGTCGGATTGATATTGATACCACAGTCTCCGAATACAGCCTGTTCTTCTCCACGAACCAATAAGAAGCAGGAGCTTACCAAATTCTGGCCCGGTGCTGCTTTTACCAACTGTAATGCCGGACGAACTGTATCAGCTGTAGAATACGTTGCGCCTCCCAACAATCCGTCGGCACGGCCTGTTTCTACTAACATTGTTCCGAAATAGTTGGTTTGATGCAATAATTCTTCTACACGTTCCCTGGTCATCTTGTTTTTACGCAATTCGTGCATACGATCAGCTAGCTGATCAAATTCCGGATACGTAGCCGGATCGATCATTTCCACACCTGTCAGATCATATCCATATTCTTTGCGTGTGGATTCAATCTGCTCTGGTGTTCCCAATAATACAGGCACACACAAATCATCTTCTACCATGTGCATAGCGGCTTCCTGAATACGATAATCCCAGCCTTCTGTAAGTACGATACGAATTTTCTTTCCGATAATCTTTGCTTTCAACTCATCAAGAATCATAAATTATTTACCTCTTTCTACTCATTGATGCTACTTATTATTCCATGCATTTTATTCTGCATGGCTCTCCCATTCGTATTATAATTCAAAGTACTTTCTATTTCTATATAATTTGTACATTTTCGTAAAATATTCACATATTGGTACACAAGCACTGTTTTATTAATACTTTATTACTAATATTTAATTTCGATTAAACAGTTTTAACGTTTCTCCCACGAAATACAAGGATCCGCAAATCAATGTTTTATTCTCTGTCTGTTGTAGTCGGTCTATCATCTCTGTTACTGTAATGGATCCTCTGTGCAGTTTCTCATAAGGATACAGCCTTTCTGAATCCATGCGCACCAAGGTCACCTTTCCATGCAGACTTTCCAGCATTTCCAGCATAGCCGGAGCATTCTTATCTTTTAGAACACAAAAATAGATGTCCCCGTCAAATGTCTGCAAGGATCTGACCAATGCACGGATTCCATCTTCGTTATGCGCACCATCTACCAAAATCAGAGGTTCCTTTCGCAAAATCGTGAACCGTCCGTTCCATTCAAACGCATTGATAACATCCTGGACACACTGCGCATCCAGTGCATATCCCATTTGATGGAGCCCTTCCAAGGCCAGGGCCAGATTGTTTAATTGATAGACGGGATGTTTAAATGTAAATGTATGATCCATCCAGGTAAAAGTTATTCGTCCGTCTTTGCGTTCATATGGCATCTCTACGAACCCGAGCATAGCCTTGATGTAACCGGCCACCAGTTCCATCACTCTTTGTGAATTCTCTTTGGTCTCCGTAGTCAAGGCAATTACGCCCGGCTTGAAAATACCGGATTTCTCATAGGTGATCTGTTCAATGGAATCCCCCAGTACATCCTGGTGTTCCATACCGACATTGGTAATCATCGTCAGATTGTAATCCAGGGCTGTTGTGGCATCTAAACGACCTCCCAGACCTACTTCCATCAATGCCACATCGACATTCTTTTCCAAAAAATAAGCGACAGCCATCCAGAGGTCTATCTCGAACATGGTAAATTCTTTTTCCTCAAACAGATCGGTATACGTATCATAGATTCTTTCCCAATCTTCAAAAGAAATTGGTTCCTTGCCAATACAGATTCTTTCTGTGTGATGGATCAGATGCGGTGAAGTAAACACACCCACCTTATATCCGTTGGCTGTCAACAACTGATTCATCCAGGCTATAGTACTTCCTTTTCCGTTTGTTCCTCCCACCTGGATCTTCGCCATCCTTCGATGCATCGGCAAATAGGTATCGAGCCATTCACGATACTCTACAAGTTCATGGTTCTGGTTCTTTTTATTTTCTATCTTTTTTATTTTATCTTGTACATTCATGATGTTATTATAGCACTGTATAAACATAAAGAGGTTGACTTATGCAATTTAATAATGACTGGGATGCACTGTTTCAACAGGAGATCCAAAAAGAGTATTTGAATAAAATAAATTACTTTCTGGCAAGGGAATACAAAACCAAGCAGATCTATCCTCCGAAGGAAAATATCTTTCAGGCGTTTTTGACTACATCGTTGGAAAACACAAAGGTAGTGATTGTCGGTCAGGATCCATATCATGGTCCCAACCAAGCGCATGGATACTGTTTTAGTGTTCAGCCACAAGTCCCTTGCCCACCTTCTTTACAGAACATCTATCGGGAAATCGCCAGTGAATTTCATACCGAGGTGCATCGGACAGGAGATCTGACCGATTGGGCCCAACAGGGTGTCTTACTGCTTAATGCCATACTGACTGTTGAAAGAGGAAAACCATTGTCTCATGCACAAATTGGATGGCAGAATTTCACCAATGAAGCACTGCGCTGGATCAATAAAAAAGAAGGCCCAGTGGTATTTCTTCTATGGGGTTCCAAGGCAAAGGATGCGATGAAGTATCTAGATAATCCAGATCATCTGATTTTGACCAGTGCCCACCCAAGCCCGTTAAGTGCTTATCGAGGATTCTTTGGAAACAATCACTTTATCAAAGCTAACGAATATCTGGTTAAACATGGGCAGACTCCTATTAACTGGGCACAATCCAATATACAATAAAGATCGATCCAACATCGGACCGATCCTTTTTATTCCTGTAATTCAAACAGAATATCTCTTAATTGTGCAGCTCTTTCAAAATCCAGTGTACGCGCAGCTTCTTTCATTTCCTTCGTAATATTCTCGATCATGGTTTCCTTTTGCTTCTTGCCCATTTTCCTCTTCTTGAGATACTTGGCAGCCATTTCCTTGGTCTCTTTGGAGCGAACAACCTCATGAATTGGTTTGATGATCGTCTTTGGTACAATGCCATGTTCTTCATTGTAAGCCTTTTGAATGCTTCGCCGACGGTTGGTTTCATCGATTGCATACTGCATCGATTCCGTAATCGAATCCGCATACATGATGACTTTTCCTTCGGCATTACGCGCAGCTCGTCCAACAATCTGGATCAAGGAACGCTTGGAACGAAGAAAGCCTTCTTTATCTGCATCCAGAATGGCAATCAGACCTACCTCCGGAATATCCAGTCCCTCACGCAGCAGGTTAATGCCGATCAATACGTCATATTTGCCCTGGCGCAGATCATGTATGATTTCTGTTCGTTCAATGGTTTTGACTTCATGATGCAACCAGGCCACCTTAAGATCCATGTTCTTCATATAAGCAGTCAGATCTTCGGCCATACGGACCGTTAACGTTGTAATCAGTGTACGTTGGTTCTTTTCAATCCGCAGTTTGATTTCATCAACCAGATCATCTATTTGCCCCTCGATCGGGCGAACCTCAATTTCCGGATCCAGAAGGCCGGTTGGACGGATAATCTGTTCCACTACTTCACCATTGGTTTGTTCCAGTTCATAATCTCCCGGCGTTGCCGAAACAAAGACAGCCTGGTTGATCAATCCTTCGAATTCCTCAAAACGCAATGGCCGGTTATCTAAAGCACTAGGCAGACGGAAGCCATACTGAACCAATATTTCCTTACGCGCTCTGTCGCCATTATACATACCTCGTATCTGTGGCAAGGAAACATGGCTTTCATCCACCATCAATAAATAATCCTTCGGGAAATAATCAAACAAGGTATAAGGTCTTTCCCCCGGCTTTCGGCCATCAATATGACGTGAATAATTTTCGATACCCGGGCAAAATCCCAGCTGTCGTAGCGCTTCAATGTCATAACGACAGCGTTGCTCCAGTCTTTCCTTTTCCAAGGGCTTCCCCTGCTTTTCAAAGTATTCCAGGCGCTCTTCCAGCTCCATTTCAATCGTATCCGCTGCATGTTCGATCACATCCATACTGGTTGCATACCCATGCGATGGATAAATGACATAAACCTGATAAGCCTGGTTGATGTGACCGGTCACCGGATCCACCTCACAGATCCGATCGATTTCATCTCCGAAAAATTCCACCCGGATCAGATATTTTTCCGTATGGCCCGGTGTTATTTCCACTACATCTCCACGAACCCGGAACGTTCCACGCTGCGGATCGGAATCGTTTCGCTTATATTGCTGGCCGACCAGCCGCATCATAAACTCGTTCCGATCTATTTCCTGTCCGACACGCACAGTCATCAGCATATGACGATACTGCTCCGGATTGCTGGCTCCATAAATGGAGGCTACACTGGCAACAATAATAGTATCCCTTCGTTCCAGTACACTGTTAACGGCCGCCATTCGCAGCATATCCAGTTCTTCGTTGGTTTTGGTATTTTTATCAATGTATGTATCGGTTTTCGGTAAATATGCTTCCGGCTGGTAATAATCAAAATAGGATACAAAGTATTCTACCCGATTATGCGGGAAAAACTCCTTAAACTCTGAGTAAAGCTGACCAGCCAATGTTTTGTTGTGGACAAAAACCAGAGTTGGTTTGTTCACTGCCGCAATCACATTGGACATTGTATAGGTTTTCCCTGTACCGGTTGCCCCTAATAAAACCTGTACTTTTTTATGGTCCTTGATGCCTTTTACCAACGTATCGATGGCTTTCGGCTGGTCCCCGCTTGGTTTAAAATCCGATACAAGTTCAAATGTTTCCATACGCCCTCCTATTTCAAGATATCGATGGCTTTTGTTAATTGTGTGTCCAAATGCTCCGCGTTCATTTTATTCAACACATCTTTTGTGATCTGATCCCATGTCTTTTTGTCACAGCTGCCGGTAGCCTCCAGATCATGTTCTTCCTGATATTCCTTTAATTGTTCACTGCTCTTTGGACTAAAATACGCGTCTTGCCGATCACATGTATATCCCAAATACGTCAGATACACCTGTAATGCTTGTGCATTGTCATTCACTGTATCCGCGTTGATGACATCGTCATCTTTCCAATCATAGTAGCCAACGGATTCTACCAAGGATTCCTCCACTTCGATATCCGGTTTAAATCCCTTTTCATTGATGCTTTTTCCTTTCGGCGTCAACCACAGGGCTACTGTATACTTTAAAGAAGTGCCATCCGCAAATGGCATCTGCATCTGTTCTGTTCCTTTTCCATACGTTGTCGTTCCCATCAGAGTAACTACATCGCCCAGATTGTCCTGCAAAGCGCCAATCAACGCTTCCGAAGCACTGGCTGTATTTTCGTTCTGCAGAACCAGGATCCGATCCATTTTAACCTGCTGATACTCTTTATTTGTCTTTGATTTTGATATACTGTCATCCGCAAACTTTTCCTGCAGTACAATGCTGCCTTCTGGAATCAGGGAACTGGCGATATCCACCGCTGCCTGTAAATACCCTCCCGTATTATCGCGAAGATCAAGGATCATTTTAGTCACGCCGGCTTGTTCGATCCGATTCACAGCTTCGGCAAAATCTTCACCGCTCTGTTCTGAAAAGCTGTTCAGTTCCACAATGGCATAATCATCAAAAATCTCTAATGCCACCGTTGAGTCAAATTCGGATGGTATGACCTGCACCATTTTCTTTTTTTCATCCCGAAGGAAATTAACATTCAACTTTTCTCCCTCACTGGACTGGATATATTGGATGATATCCTCCATATCATGATCCGCACACTTCATATTCCCAATCTGGGTCAGTTCATCCCCTACCTTTAAGCCCGCATCGTCGGCCGGCGAATTAATATAGACGGCGGTCAGAACTACGTTTTTATCCGTGTTGATATAATAGCTGAAGCCAACCCCTACTATTGATCCTTTTAATGAATCCGCAAACTTTTTTGCCTCATCGATCGAAAAGTAATTGGTATGAGCATCCTCTTCCAACGTTGTCATCCCGATGATCGACTGTTCCATCAACCGTTCATCCAGATTGTCAACCTGGTTGGCAAAATACCAATCCTGGGTCAACGTCTTATAAACCGCATTAAATTTCTCCTGATTGGTAATAGATACCGATTGCCGCAGTTTTGGTATGGACAAGCCGGCTATAAAACAGGCAACACATAAAATCAATACTCCCAGTGTCCGTCGAAAAGATGTTTTCAAAAGTCATTCCCCCACTTAATATCGCTTTTGCTCCCTATCAACCAACAGGAAAAAAAGAAAAAGGATTCCCACCGTCATTCCCAAATGCAGCCATAAAACATACCTGCCAGAAAATACTTTTCTACTGATCAAGAAAGAGAAGACGACCGGCAACAGCCAGTCATACCGGTTGACCAGCATCGGCCAGGTGTAACACAAAGGAGCACCGTTACGGGAAAGCTGGATGATAAAAGAACGATAGCTATCGATTATATTCTGTAATGTATTGTAAATCATTGTCATCAGGAATACCAATAAAATGATAAGAAATCCTGTATCCATCTGCCATCGTTTTTGCAGCGATCTACATTCATGGATATTCCAGTCATCCACATAAATTACCCCTTGTATTTTCTCCAATGCACTTTTGGCTATCGGTTTCTTACAATAAATATAATAAGAACCATCCTTTTGTTTTTTTATATCTATGCTTCCGACCGGTCTTTTTTTTAACGGAATTTCTGTATATACATGATAATACATACGTTGTGGCAATGCTTGCCATTCTGTATACCAGTACAGAAGAAAACCGCTCAGGCAAACACTCAGTATACATGTAGCTATACAGCGAAAAACTCTATTGATCATAAACGACATATCCTTTCTCTATTTGTATCTTTCGAACGGATTCAAAGGGAGTCTTTCCTAGATAGACCACACACAGATCAAAAGTTTGGATCCATTGTTCCAGAAGTCTTTGTACGCTCTGTGTTTCCTGCAGGCTCATTTGCGAAAACAATTCATCTACGACCATAAGTGAACAAGGACGTAGCTGTGAAATCAAGATCACCTTGATGCGCTCCGCATATGACAACATCCGCATCCGAGTATGTCTGCGACTGTATAATCCGGCCATACGTAACGCAGGTTCATAAGGGATCTTTCGCATCTTCTGCATAAAATTCAATGTCCTCTCAACTGTCCAGCGATCCCATCCAATCCATTGATGAGAACAATATCCAATCTGTTTACGATATTTTTTTCTATCAGAAATACTTTGTCCGTCGACCTCCATCTTCCCGATCGCCGGATGTATTCTTCCTGTCAGCAGACCAATCAGATCCTGTGCCGTCTTTCTGTCACATGAAATCCATACTCCCTGTCCTTTATCCACAGACAAGCCGAAGGCATGAAGTGATTGCGTCGTTACATGTTGAAATGTGATCATGTTCTTTCCTCCCGCTCTCTATTACGATTATTTCCAAAAAGGTGACATGATTGATTATCAAAGAAAACCATGATTTAATGAAACTATGATACATATGATTACAGCACAAGCATCCGCTAACGAAGTGCCATGGACTGCTTTGATTCCCTTCCTCTGTATGGGACTGCTGCTTCTATGGCAAGGGTACATGCGTAAGCACAAGGTCCACAAAGCCCATCAAAGGGCCAAACAAAAGATCTTATCTTATCATGATGCCGAAAAATTCTGGGACGAGACTGTTTTGGATCAAAAGATCGAAGAAAAGTTCTATCAGATCCATAATGCCTGGTCTGACCAGGACATAGATACCTTGAAGACATGCTTAAGTCCTCGTATGCTGGATGCCTTCTCAATCAAGATCAACTGGCAGCAATATCGTCATGAAAACCACGTACATGCCAACATCCAGCTGCTGGACCAGAAGATCGTAGAATCCGTTGACAAAGAAAACAATGCTGACGATTATTTTTGGGTCTATCTTGAAGCCAGTATGTCCAATCGGATCCTCAATGAAAACCAGGAAATGATCCAGGATCAGGACCATTCGATAACTGAATACTGGAAATTCATTCGCAAAGGCTATGATATTTATCTCGATGAGATCCGGACGCCGGATCAATATATGTTATAGAAAGGATTTATTATGAAAATCAATATAAAAGAACGCTTTCGACAAGCTCCAAAGCCTTATGCTCCCATGAGCAACAAGACTTTTATCCAATGTCTTGCCCTTTGGATCCTGATCGTAGCCATTCTCTGGTATAAGACGATCCCTGCATTGAACATCCATTCCACCGGACTGTTTTTTTGGACAATATCTTTATTTATTTTGTTACGTCTTATATCCTTAAAGACCAATACATTAGCAGGCGAAGCTTCTTCCGTTGAACGTCTGTTCGCCAAAAAATTCACATCGCCGGGCCTTTCCCGGATCACCTATATGCTGGGCAACTGGATGGTCGTGCTTGGCTGCCTGTGGGTGGTATTTTCAAACTTTATTGCCGGGCCGGTCTTCCATGCGAAATCCTATGCCAGCCGTATATCCGTTGAAAATGTGGAGTTTTCAGAGATCAACGAAGTGGACTTTACCAAAACACCGATCATCGACAGAGAATCGACGATCGTCCTTGGTGACCGTGTCATGGGTAAAATGCCGGAACTGGTCTCGCAGTTTGAGGTCAGTGAAGAATACACACAGATTTCCTATCGTAACAGCGTATATCGTGTAACACCGTTAGAATATGCCAGCTTCATCAAATATTTAGGCAACCGCAATGAAGGCATTCCAGCCTACATTCTGGTCAATTCCGTAACTGGAGAAGCCGAGCTGGTCAAGCTGAAAGATCTGGGACTGGATGGTATGAAATACGTTCCTTCCGGCTACTTCAATAACAATTTGTATCGGAAGCTGCAAATGCAGTATCCAACTGTTATCTTCGGCAATCCATCGTTTGAAATCGATGATGAAGGCCATCCATGGTATGTATGCACTACCTATACTTATTCCGGCTATCGAGCCCGCCGGCAGGTCAATGGAGTGATCCTCTTTGACCCGATCACCGGTGACTCCACGAAGTACGATGTGGACAAGGCGCCTGCCTGGGTAGACCGCATTTATCCGGAAAGCCTGGTTATTGAAGAAATCGACAATCACGGATCTCTGCAGAATGGTTTTATCAATTCTCTTTTTGGACAGAAGAATGTGACCATTACCAGTGACGGCTACAACTACCTGGAGCAAAATGGCGATATCTATATCTATTCCGGTATCACATCGGCCAATGCTGACTCCAGCAATCTCGGTTTTGTCCTGGTTAATCTGCGTACGCACGATGCCATGAAAATCGCTTCGGCCGGTGCAAACGAATCCAGTGCCATGCGCTCCGCGGAAGGAGAGGTGAAAAACTTCGGTTATCAGGCCACCTTCCCGTTACTCGTCAATGTGAAGGGAAAACCGGTTTACATGATGGCATTAAAGGATGACAATGGTCTGATCAAGATGTACGCGATGGTCGATGCCACCAATTACCAGAAGGTGGCCACGATTGAAAGCGATGAAGGCTTCGAAACATTGAAGAAGAAATTCATCGGTGCCGATGTCGAGGAAGATGAAGATTCAACCGAATGGGTGAGCAAAGAAATTAAGATCGACAGTGTACAGATCCTGCAGGTCGATAATAAATCCAAGTGCTTTATCATCGACAGCGACCATAAGAAATACAAAGTGACGATCACATCCAAGAATGAAGACGTTGTCGCCTTCCTGCAGGCGGGGGACACCATCAAGATCCAATATGTGGAAGCTGATGATGTCAACCTCATCAAACAAATTGATAAATGAACAAAAAAAGAGCAGTAAACGTATCTTTAATACGTACTGCTCTTTTCTTGATCTATGCGAATTCCTCTGTACTTTCTTGTGTGACGGTTCCATAACGAAGCTTGTGATACAGCGCTGCCTGTGACATATTACGATACGGGTTCACATGGAATACCCCCAAAATACCAAGTGTGAATAAACTTAAGATATCCCATCCGATAAAGGACAGATCCAGTACAAAGGCGTTCCATTTCTGCCCCATCATCATTTCCTTGCTCTTTTTAAAAGCTTCTTGTCTTGTCATCGTTTCATCGTCAGCCAGTAAATAAGGAATCATACGGTATTCGTACGCTTTAACAATGCCCGGAATTACCAGCAGGAATGACCATAACATGGTATACAGCTCCTTAAAGAACATCGTCTTCACATTTTCAATATAGTTATGATCGAAGCCATAACCAATTTCATGGACGCGAGCCTGCTCGTTTAGGTTTCTTATGAAGAAACGACGGAATCCGATTTCAAGAGGTCCGAGGATAAAGGCTTGAATAGCCCATATTACAACAGCGAAAACAGCTAATACTGCCAGAATCAGAAACAGGCCCATCGTACCCGAAATTTCAAAGGTGTCACCTTCAGACTCCTGAACATTCTCCGATACCTCAAAGTCTTCTACATCCTGCATATTGTCATCAAAATCATAGGATTCCGACGATTCTTCTACAATGCCCGAACTTGTATCATGGATATTGTAGACTGTACGGACTCCGGAACTTCCTCCAAAGACACCGCCGCCGCCTATGATCACCAGCAATAAACTAACCAGAACTGTCTTCCAAAAATTATTCTTAAATGCGCTTTTTCCTTTTTCTTTTATTTCCTGTCTTGACCACATCATCAAGCCCTCCTTTATGTTACATGCACACTATATTCCATGTTTCTTAAGCTTCGAATAGCTAAACCTTAACGTTTCCTTAATTCAAAAAAAGGAATCGGTTTTCGATTCCTTTATTCTAATATTAGTCCTTCATCAAACTGAGAGTTATATAACTGCGCATAGAAACCATTTTTCTCTAACAGCTCTTCGTGCTTTCCCTGCTCTACTATATCCCCATGATTCATCACCAGAATCAGATCCGCATTCCGGATCGTAGACAGACGATGTGCGATAATAAAGCTGGTTCTTCCTTTCATCAAAGCATCCATAGCTTTTTGGATCAACTCTTCCGTGCGCGTATCCACGGAAGATGTAGCTTCATCCAGGATCAGGACATTCGCATCAGCCAATATAGCCCGGGCTATCGTCAACAGCTGCTTCTGTCCCTGGGAAATATTGGTCGCATCTTCATTTAATTCCATTTTATATCCGCCCGGCA
>AUXO012990659.1_pt1 | contig 18767 bp, 16 predicted proteins | sample 768731 | NCBI WGS metagenome assembly AUXO01 (sample SAMN02715735, study PRJNA202380) | gut metagenome | biome: sheep rumen | host: Ovis aries | place: New Zealand: Palmerston North
AGTCTCCATGACTAATAATTAGATAGTGAATTTTAGATATTCCATTTTTTCGTAAATTTGGTTGGAGATTTTTGTAAAAAATATTCTTTGATTGGATTCCTCCGGTATCTAGTAATATATTTATATGATTAATCTGTATTAGAATAGAGTCTCCTTGTGATACATTCATTATTTCTATCATTTTCGTATTATCTATTTTAGGTATCAGAAAATGAAATATTAGAATTATTAGAAAAATATATATTATTTCTTTTTTTTGAATTATTAAATATAAAAAAATGATTACTCCGTATCCTACATATAATAATAAATGGGATTTTTTAAATGGGATTTTTCCAAAGTTTATTTGACTTAAGAATAGAGAGCTTTTTTCTAAGATTATTATTAAAAAATTATAAATTGGATATAAAGGTTTTATGATAAAAACAATTAAAGTGAAGGGAAAAAGAATTATACTAACGTATGGAACATAAAATAAATTATAAAAGATACTTAAAAGATTTATTTGACTAAAATGGTATAAACTTATAGGAATACTTACTAGAAATGATGCAATAGATGTTTTGAAGAGAGAAATAACATAGTTTTTACTTTTTAATTGTTCTGTTAATCTAAGTAATGAAAAAGAAATCAAATAAGAATATTGAAATCCTACTTCCCATAGATAATTTGGATTTACCATTAGAGAGATTGATATTATTATTAAGAATATATTTTCTTTTTTGATGTAGAAATAATAGATTTGATTGATTCTAAAAAATATATAAAATAGAACTCCTCTTAAAATAGATGGAGATAATCCTACTAAAAATAAATAACCTAATAAAACTGTAGTGATCATGTAAAATGTTTTTTCTTCTCCTATTCTTTTTTTTAATATTTTTTCTAATATAGAAGATAATAGTGTTATATGCATACCACTTATGGCAAATAAATGACTAATTCCATTTTCTTGATAAGAATATATTACTTTATATTCTATTAATGATTTATCTCCTAATAAAAAGGTAGATAGATAAGGTTTATTATTTATATTATTTTTTATTAGTTGTTTCATTTTATATAAAATATTTTTATTTTTTTTTATAATTTTTATATGATTCGTTTTTATTATGACTATTGAATTCATTATTTCTTTTGATCCTTTTATTTGTATTTTATCTCCTATGTCATAAGAATTCTTTTTTTTAGAGTAGTCATATATTACTAGTTTTTTATTTTCCTTTATTTCTATTTTTTTTATATTTTCATATTCCGTTATATTAATAATAATTCCTTCCTTTGGCGTTTGATATTTATTATTAAGTCCTAGTCTTATTATAGTAATTAGGAGTGATATTATAAAAATAAGATAGAAGATAGAATCAATTAATAATGCTTTCCTTAATTTGATCATAAATATTATCACCTATTCCAGGTACTTTTTTTAAATCTTCTATTGATTGGAATAATCCATTTTTTTCTCTGTAGTCTATGATATCTTTTGCTTTACTTTCTCCTATTCCTGGAAGAGTCATTAATTGTTCTTTAGATGCAGTATTAATATTGATTTTGTTTGTTTCTGATGTGTTTTCAATACATGCATCATTTTGTAATGTTTTCTCTGTTCCTTCTATACACTTTTCATGTACTCTTTCTTCTATTTCTTTTGTTTTTTTAAAGTCATTTACTTCTTCTTTACTATAGATAATAATTACCATTTCATCTTTAATTTTTTTGCTTAGATTTATCATAGTTGTGTCTGCATTTTCTGTGAGGCCTCCGGCCATTTCGATAGCATCCATTATTCTAGAGTTTTCTTCTAAAGAATAAATACCTGGAATATTAATTTCTCCTTTTATATCAACTTTTAAATATACTTTATCATTTTGTTTTACTTGTTTTTCTTCTAATTTTTCTTCTACAATAGGTTCTTTTATCTCTTTTTTATTATGAATGATGAAAAATACTATTAGTGCTATTGTTCCAGTTATTATTATGATTCCTAATAGTATTTCTTTTCGGTGTCTATATTGAAATGTCATAATAATTCCTCCTAATGTATTATTCGAAAAAAAAGAAAAGATTTTCTAATCTTTTCTCATTTTATTTATTTGTTTTACTTTTATTACTTGTGGTTCTTCTGCAATATTTTCATCTTCTGATAAACCAATCGGAACTTTTTTCATTAATTCTTTTTCTACTTTAAAAATATCATTTGTTTTAATTCTACCACCTGCCGTTTGATGAGTTCCTCCTCCATTCATTTCTGATAGAATGGCTCCAACATTCACTCTTTTTCCACTTCTTGCGGATATATGAACGATTCCTGGTTCTATAAAACCAATGGTGAATGCTGCATCAATTCCACTGAATTTCATCATTCTATCTGCTGCTTTTGCATAATCTTCTTTTAAATAGACCTCACATGGATGATTACGATTTAAAGTAAATGATACCTGGATGGGATCTAATAATGATTCACTGTATTTTTTTATAATTGTTCCATTAATTATTAAATTACTAATTCTACAAAAGCTTTCAAATTCTTCTAAAAATAGACGATTCACATAATCTATGTCTGCTCCATTATTGATTAATTTTTCTGCAACATCATGAGTATGTGATGTTGTATTTTGTTTAAAACGTTTTGTGTCTAATGAGATACCTGCCAAAAGATAATTGGCAATTTCTGGATTATATCGAACACGATTACCGTTTAATACTCTACTTACAATTTCACAAGCACTTGATGCTTCTTCTGATATATACTTGTCTTCTGTTTGAATAGATGTTGGTCCTTCTGAATGATGATCAATTACGATTACTTTTTTAAATAGGTCTAAGCAATCACCTACTGATATCATTTCTTGCTTATTGGTATCGGCTACAATTAAAAGGGAATTACTATCCACTTTACTTAAGAATTGATTTTTGTTTATAATATGATATTTTTCTCTGTTAATGTCAATAATTTTTTTGACACCTGGTTCTATTTTAGAATCTTCATCATTTATGATAATATAGCATTCTTTTCCATACTCCATGGCTAATACGGATAAGCCTAAGCATGAACCTATGGCATCAAAATCAGGACTATTATGGCCTATTATAAATATCTTACTACTTTTTAGCATATTTCTTTCTAAATGTGCTCGTAATTCTTTTATGCTAGATATCATATTTTCCCCTCTTTCGTAATTAGTCCATATTATAACATTTTTATTCTTTTTTTTCAACAAATATATGTAAAAAGCAAATTCAAATTGAATTTGCTTTATATTCTTCATATACTTTTTCTTCTAATAAAGGAATTACTTTGTTCATGTATATACTTTGATTTTGTTCTTTTACTTCTTTCATCTTTTTTACTTTCCATATTTGCATCATTTCTTTTGTAATATTTAAAATATCATAAGTAATTTCTTCTTTTAATAATATGTTTTTTATTTGGTTTAATTCTGAAAAAGAATATTTTTCCATATCTTTTCTCATTTCTGAATGAGCATTTTCTAATGAAATATTATTCTTCATGATATTTTCTCTTATCTCTAAGTAGTAATATTCATCATAAATGATATCTGTTAAAACATGGATATAGTATCCAATTAAAAAGTCTTTTTGATACTCTTTTTTTACTTTTTCTATATAATCTTTAATTGATTTTCTCCATTCTTGATAATCTTTTTTTCTTTGGTGTGCCATCCAGCGAACCTCTTTTGGAGCAAGTCCATCTATATTAGGAGAATCTGGGGCGATAAGGCCTAAATAATAATCATATGATGTAATACCCATTTTTTTACCACAGTACTCGCCAACTTTTAAATGAATTGTCGTGCTTGGCATACTCTCATCCTCTTTCCATTGCTATATGGTTTTCAATATTTACTTTTTGTACAATAGTTAATGCAGCAATTAAACAGATTGTATAACTTCCTCCATAACTCATAAATGGAAGTGGTACTCCTGTCATGGGAATTAGTCCCATAATACCTAGTAAATTTACCGCTATATGAATAAATATATAGGTTGCTACTCCATAGCAAAGAATTGCTCCTCTGTTTGTGGGAGATTGCCTTCCAATTATTAGTATTCTTAATAATACGATCATATACATGATGAGTAAGAATATTCCGGTTATAACACCTAATTCTTCTACAATAATTGCGAAAATAAAGTCTGTATATGGTTCTGGTAGGTATAAATATTTTTGAGTTGAGTTTCCTAATCCTACTCCTGTTAATCCCCCATTATTGATGGCAATATAACAATTGCATACCTGATTTCCATCCTTTAGAATTCGATCGCATGGATTGGATATATCAAATCTTTCTAATTGTCTTTCTTGTAATAATTGTTTTCCCATACCTAATATAGCAATACTTCCTAGTGCTATTATTGATAAGCCAATAAATAGTATTTTATATTTTATTTCTTTTGCAATAGGAATTGAAAAGAAAATTACGGCAACTGTTACAGCATAAATAATTGTTGTTCCTAAATCTGGTTGAACAAATATTAAGCCAGCTATAATAATACAAATTCCTATCGGAAATAGGCTCTTCCACCAACTGTTTAGTTTCTTTTGATTTTTCTCATAGTATTCAGCTAAAAAAACAATAGTAATTACTTTTGCAAATTCTGATGGTTGAATACTAAATGGTCCTATTTCAAACCAACTGATTGCTTGATTTTTCGCATTACCATATATTAATAATGATACTAAGGCTGCTATACATCCTATTAGTAGTAATTTTGATGCTTTCCCATAGACACTTGTTGGAAATAGTATCATGATAAGAAAAAGAACACTTCCAACTAGCAAAAAAAATGCTTGTCTCATAAAATAATTATATGGACTTACAGCATGTGACATATATGCTGTAACATTTGATGCTGAAAAGACCATAATGAGTCCCATGATAAATAATAATACTGTTATTATTAATAAAGTTTTATCTATGTATTTTATTTTTTTTACCATGATATTCTCCCTTCTACTATAAATATACCATATATCCATTCTATTTTATCATTTTTAGAAATAAAAAGCGCACAATTTTTGTCAATTAACATAGCATATATTAGTAAAGGAGGATGCTATGTATTACTATGGTAATGGAGGAGCATGTTGTCCAAATACTACTGCTTCTTATGCTTATCCTGTTAGTTGCTGCTCTGGGAATAATTATGCTATTATTTTAGTATTATTTATTTTATTAGTTATTATATTAGGTTGCAGAAATGGTAACTAATTTAGAACTCTTAGGAGTTCTTTTTTATTCTCTTTCCTATATTTTTCTTTTCTTTTTCCTGTTTTTTTGTTAAAATATATGTTGTTGAGGTGGTTACTGGTGTTAAAAACGAAAGATTTTTTAGATGAAAAGGATAAGAGACTACGTCTTGTTAGTAAAGAAGTTAGTTTTCCTTTAACAAAAAAAGATAAAGAATTGATTTCTCAAATGATTCAGTATTTACATGATAGTCAAATTGAGGAATTATCTGAAAAATATGATTTACGTCCTGGAATGGGGCTTTCTGCTATACAGTTAGGAGTTGCAAAACGTTTTTTCGTTGTTGTTTATGAGTATGAAGAAGGAAAGTTTGAAACTTATGTTTTAGTTAATCCAAAGATTATTAGTAATTCCATGGAAAAGATATACGTGGAAGAAGGCGAAGGTTGTCTTTCTGTTAATCGACCTGTTGAAGGAATTGTTCCTCGCTATGCTAGAGTTACTATGGAAGCATATGATATTGATGGAAATAAAATTCATGTTCGTGCTAGAGAAGATTTATCTATTTGTTTTCAACATGAACTTGATCATTTAAATGGAATTTTATTTATTGATCATATTGATCCAAAGAATCCATATAAAGGAAAAGACCAGATGCGTCCCATCTAGTCTTTTTTTTATTTCTATATAAAATCTTTATATAAATTCTTCATGATCTTCTAATCTTACACTTACTAGTTTCGAAACACCAGATTCTTGCATTGTTATTCCATATAAAGTATTTGCATATTCCATTGTTTTTTTCTTATGTGTAATAATTAGGAATTGTGTCTTATTTTTATAGTGATTTAAATATTTACCAAATTGAGAAACATTTGCTTCATCTAAGGCTGCTTCTACTTCATCAAATAAGCAGAATGGTACAGTTCTTACATTTAATATGGCAAATAATAAACTGATTGCAGTTAGAGTTTTTTCTCCTCCTGATAGAAGAGAAATTGTTGTTAATTTTTTTCCTGGAGGGGATGCAACAATTTCTATACCTGTTGTTAGTAAATCATCAGGATCTGTTAGTTTTAAATCAGCATTTCCTCCGCTAAATAATTCTTTAAATACTTTTTTGAATTCTTCTTTAATTTTTTCAAATGTTGTTTGGAACTCTTCTTTCATGACCTCATCCATCTCTCTCATAATTTCAAGTAACGTATCTTCTGCATTTTTTAGGTCATTTTTTTGTTTTTGTAAAAATTCATATCTAGTATTTACTCTTTCGTATTCTTCAATAGAGTCTAGATTTACCATTCCTATTCTTTTCATATTCTCTCTATATACTAAAACTTTTTTTCTAGCCTCTTCTGGTTCTATATCTAAAATAAAATCACTTTTTGCTCTTTCAAAAGTACATTCATGATCTGTTGATAAGACATTTAACATATTATCTAATTTTACATCTGCTCGATTTATTTTTATATCTAAATCCTTTGATTCTTTTTCTAATAATCTTAGATGCTGATTTTTCATTTTTTCTTCTGCTTGACTATCTTCTATTTTTTGTTTCAATCGACTTATCTCATTATTAATACTTTGAATTTTGATTTCTAATTCTTCTTTTCTTGTGGTTTTTTCATGGTATTTTCGAATAAGTTCTTCTTCTTTATCACTAATTGTGTTTGCTTTAATTGCATCCATTGCTTCTAGATTTCTTTGTACTAATAATTGTTCTTCCATCTTTTGTCTAGATTCTTTTTGCTTATTTTCTATTGTCTCTTTTTTGTCAACTAATTCTTTTGATTTTTGGAATAGTTTTGATTCTAATTGACTCATTTCTTTGGCGTTTTCTTGCAATTCTAACTGAATCTCTTCTTCTTCTTTCTTTAAAAGATTTTTTCTTTCTTCTAGACGTTTCCACTCTTGCTTTAGTAAAATTGTACTTTTTACTTTTACTTCTGATCCTCCAGTTAGAGAGCCTCCTACGTTTACTACGTCTCCTTCTAAAGTAACAATTTTATACCTTGCTCCTATTATATGGGAAATTCTTGTTGCAGCATCTATATTTGTTACAACCAATACATTTCCTAATTGGTTTTTCATAATAGAATCATATTCTTGATTATAGTAAGATAGGTCTGACATAATACCTAAAAAATCTGAACTATTATTTATCATATTCAAAGTATTATTATCTACATATCTTGGTTTTATAATCGATAAAGGAAAAAAAGTTGCTCTGCCTAAGTGATTCTCCTTTAGATATTGAATGGCTTTTTTTGAACTATCTTCGTCTTTTGTAATAATAAAGTTTTTACAACTTTGTATTGCGGTATTTAGGGCTTTTACAAATTTATCATCACATGATAATAGATTCCCAATTGTATTATAAATTCCTGTTAACTCTTTATTATTTAATACTTTTTTTATACTATTTGGAATATCAGTACCTTGTTCTATTTCTAATTGTAAATTATTCATTTGATGATTAATGGAAATTAATTCTTGATTATGCTTAGAATAATCATTCATCCACATTTCTTTTTTTGCTTGGCAATCTGCTATTTTCTTTTCTAATAGGTTCGTTTCTTCTTTTTTTATTTCATATTCATTTGATAATGCTTTTATTTCTGCTTCCATTATTGTAATTGATGAGGCATTTTTTTCTTTTTCTTCCATTAATTTACGAATTTCTTCTATTACTTTTTCTTCTTCTGTTTCATTCTTACTTTTTTCTTTTAGTAGTTCTTTTTCTCCTTCAATTCTTGTTTTTTCTTCTATTACTATTAATAATTCTCTTTGATAGTCTTTCGTTTCTTTTTCTAATTTTTCTAATCTATTATTATCTTCTAATGATTTTACATCTGTTGCGTTTGATTCATTAGAAAGAAGTATTATTTCATTATCTATTTTTTCTTTTCTTTCTCTATTTTGTTCTAATTCATGATTGATATTTTCAATATCATAGGCTAATAAGGCAACTTCATATTTATCTAGACCTTTTTTGTTTTCTAAATATTCCTTGGCTTTTTCACTTTGTATTTTTAATGGTCCAACTTGATTTTCTAATTCTATAATAATATCATTTACACGATCCATATTATTATGTGTTTTTTCTAGTTTTCTTAGGGCTTCTTCTTTTCTTTTTTTATATTTTAGAATTCCTGATGCTTCTTCAAATATTACTCTTCTATCTTGGGATGAATTTGATAAGATTTTATCTACTTCTCCTTGTGAAATAATATTATAGGATTCTTTTCCCATTCCTGTATCTAATAATAAATTTGTAATATCTTTTAATCGGCATTTTTCATTATTTAAGTAATATTCATTTTCTCCGCTTCGATATACTTTTCTTTTAATTGATATTTCTGTATATGGGATATTTAAATAGTGATCTGTATTATCAAAGATTAATTCTACGCTTGCAACATTTAGGGGATTTCTTGATTTGGAACCAGAAAATATAACTTCTGACATGGAACCTTCTCCACGTAATGATTTAACGGATTGTTCACCAAGTACCCATCTTACTGCATCTACTATATTACTTTTCCCAGATCCATTTGGTCCTACAATACAAGTTATTTTATCATCTAATTTTAATTCTATCTTATCTGCAAAAGATTTAAATCCACTTGTTACAATTCCTTTTAAATACATAATCTTCACCCTATCTATGATTATACAATAAAATATAGGGTTTCTCAAATGTTTTCCTTAATCTTCTTTTAATAATTCTTCTAGTGTCACTAACTGATATCCTTTTTTCTTTATATAGTCAATTGTTATTTGTAATTCTTCTTCCATATAATTGTCTATGGCAATTATCATGGCATTTTCTAGATGATTCTTTACTTCTTGATATAAATTTCTTTTTGTTATACTCTTTTTTATTGTATGATATTTTTCTTTTCTACAAAAATCTAATAGTTTTTTATTTTCATATTCTGTAAAACAAAATTTAGATGGTTGATTTGTAATGGTATTTAAATAGGATATTGATGTTTTTAAAAATATTTCTTCATAGTTATTTTCATAACTTAATATTTCTAGTTCATATTCTTTTAATTGTTTAATCCAATTATAATTGTTTTCTAGTAAGGATCCATCTATAAAAAAAGTTGCTTTTGAATTTGTTTCTTCTAATATATGAAGAGTTTTTTGATAATTCTTTTTTTCAGATGCAATAAAAATGATAGATATTTGTTTTTTATTTGGATTTCCTTTTGTTATATATTTATCATAGTTATCTTCTATAGAGATTGTTGGTTTTACATTATTTATAATGGTATAAAGTTCATTATAAGATCCATTTTTTTTCATTTCATGATAGGTTTTTTCATAATTAATACTTTTTCCATAAATACCAGGTATCATTTCGTTTTCTGTTATTTTGGCATCTACTGGATCTATGGCATATTTTTTTTCACTATCTTTTATTTGTTGCATGATTGGATCTTTTTCTCTTAGTATTAATAAAGACTTATTTGTATAATACATGGAGATCATCATAAACAGTATGATTCCTGCTATTTTTGATACTTTTCTCATTCAATCACCTATTTATTTATATGAAAAAAAAGATTCACTCATGAATCTTTTATGCATTATTTGCTCTTTTATAAATATAAGTTGTCCCTGCTGTTAAAAGTATGATTCCTATTATGATACTTTTACTTCCAAAACTTGAAGTATCTTGTACAACTACTGATTGTTCTTGATTATTATATGTTGTCGTATTATTAGTTGTTGTTTCCGTATTTTCTTCTGTATTATAGTTTCTTGTATTATTGTTATTATCAATTGTTTTTACTTCTAAATTATTGTTATTATTTGGATTTGTTGTTTGATTTGCTCTTTTACCAATATTTGATAATAAAATAATAATGATAATGATTAAGATTGCAATAAAAATCCATTTTAATAATCCTTTCATACGCTTTTCCTCCCTTTATAGTTTTTTATTATAACATAAAAAAACAGGAATTGTTCCTGTTTTTTTTCTTATTCTTCTATTTTTGTTTCTTTTTCAGTTGGTTCCTCTTTTACTTCCTTTTTCTTTGGTTTTGGAAGGGCATCGCGTCTTGAAAAGTTTTGTCTACCTTTTTTATCTGTTCCTAAGGCTTTTACCATGATTTCATCTCCAACAGAAACTACATCCCCTGCTTTTTCTACTCTTTCATGAGCAAGTTGAGATACATGAACAAGACCTTCGCATCCTGGCCATAATTGAACAAAGCATCCAAAGTCTTCTACTTTTACAACTTTTGCATCATATATTTTTCCAACTTCTACTTCTCTTACGATTTCTTCAATCATTTGTTTTGTTTTTTCAATGATTTCTTTGTCACTATGATAAATAATAACTCTTCCATCATCTTCTAGTTCAACTTTTACCGCATTAATATTGGTTACTTCTGTTACATTTGATGCTTCACAAATAATTTTCGTAATCGTTTCTCCGCCTTTACCAATTACGTCTTTAATCTTTGCTGGGTTAATCATAAATGTTTCCATCTTAGGAGCATATTTTGATACTTCTTTTCTAGGTTCTTTAATTTGTTTTTGAATTACTTTTAGTATTTCCATTCTGGCTTTTTTTGCTTGAGCAAGTGCTTCTTTTAGTATTTCTTTTGTAATTCCACTAATTTTAATATCCATTTGAAGGGCGGTAATTCCATTTTCTGTTCCTGCTACCTTAAAGTCCATATCTCCTAAATGATCTTCCATTCCTTGTATATCTGTTAATATTGTATAGTCATCTTCATGTGTAATTAGACCCATAGCAATTCCAGCAACTGGTGCCTTAATTGGAACTCCTGCTGCCATAAGTGACATACAACCTGCACAAATACTTGCTTGAGAGGAACTTCCATTTGATTCTAGAATTTCTGATACGACACGGATTGTGTATGGGAATTCTTCTTCACTTGGTATTACTTGAGCAAGTGCTTTTTCTCCTAAGGCTCCATGTCCTATCTCACGTCTTCCTGGTGCACCATATCTTCCTGTTTCTCCAACAGAGAATTGTGGGAAGTTATAATGTAGCATAAATCTTTTTTGATCTTCCATAGAAAGTCCATCTATAATCTGATGTTCATTTAATGCTCCTAGAGTTGTAATGGATAAACTTTGTGTCTCTCCTCTTGTAAATAAGGCTGATCCATGGGTTCTTGGAAGAAGATCAATATCAGTAGATAATGGTCTAATTTCATCCATTTTTCTTCCATCTGCACGTAATCCTTCTTTAACAACGATACTTCTAAATAAATTGTATTCTATTTCTTGTACAACCATTTCCCCTTTAACAAGAAGTTCTTTTAGTTCTTCTTCTTTCATATGGTCTTCATTTTCTTTTTTAAGTAATTCTTTTACTTCTTCTTTTAATGCGTCGATTGCAGCATATTTTTCTAATTTTTCTTTTATTCTTAGGGCTTTATCCATTCTTTCTGAAATAAGATTTGTTATTCTTTCCTTTAACTCTGGTTCTGGTACTAGAGTTTCATATTCCATTTTTTCTTCCCCAATATCTGCAATGATTTTTTCTTCAAATGCAATAAGCTCTTTTACTGCTTCATGTCCAAACATTAATGCATCAAGCATTACATCTTCTGATACTTGTTTTGCACTTGATTCTACCATATTAATAGCGTCTTTTGTTCCAGCAACTGTTAACTCAAGTTCTGATATTTCACATTGTTCTGGTGTTGGATTTATTACAAATTCTCCATTTACTCTTCCAACTTTTACCCCAGCAATTGGTCCATTAAATGGTATTTTTGAAATAGATACCGCAAGTGATGATGCAAGCATTGCTGTTAATTCTGGAGAACAATCTTGATCAACAGATAAAACTGTTGAAATAATTTGTACTTCATTTTTAAATCCTTCAGGAAATAGTGGCCTCATAGGACGATCAATCATTCTTGCAGCAAGAGTTGCGGCCTCACTTGGTCTTCCTTCTCTTTTGATAAATCCTCCAGGAATTTTTCCAACAGAATATAATTTTTCTTGATAATTAACAGTTAACGGAAAAAAATCACTTAAAAGATTTACGTTTTTTGATACTACAGCAGCAGTTAATATAACAGTATCATTATATCTAACTAATACTGCTCCATCTGCTTGTTTTGCTAATTCTCCGTGTTCTACAATAATTTTTCTTCCATGAAAATCTAATTCATATGTTTTCTTATTCATTTTTACCTCTTTTCCAAAAAAAATAGACACTGAAAAAATGTGTCTACTTTCTTAATCCCAATTTTTTAATTACTTCACGATAACTTTGAATATCTCTTTTTGCTAAGTATTGTAACATATTTCTACGTTGACCTACTTTCTTTAAAAGACCTCTACGTGAATGATAATCATGAGTATGAACTTTTAAATGTTCTGTTAAATCATCAATTTCTTTTGAAAGAATTGCGATTTGAACTTCTGCAGAACCTGTATCATTCTCATTTTTGGCAAATTCTTTAATTAATTTTTGTTTTTCTTCTTTTGTTAATGCCATATTTACACTTCCTTTCTTTGCATTCACCTAAACCAAGTAAATAGTCGGAAATTCTATAAACCTCGTTTGGGTAGGTATTTGTATTATACTATGCTTTTCTTATGAATGCAAGTTATTTTGCTTTTGGATGTTCAATTTCTCCAAAAATACTTTCATAATAATTTTCTAGATAAGTTACATATTCTTCGTCTGATTCATTATTTTCTCTTACTCTGGGTTTTTTAAAATTTGTCCCAGGAATATATTCATTATCTAATAAATCTTCTGCTTTTTCTTGTCGATTTTTGTCTTTAAATTCTATTTCTTTATACTCAATCTTATATGGAGAATATGGGTTATTGGCATTTCCAATAATATATTCTAAGTCACCTGGATCTAAAATATAATAGTTTTCTCCATTTATTTGTACCTCTTCTACTGTTGATGATAATCGGAATTGATTAAAAATATCTTTTTTTACAAATACAATTCCTTTATCTTCATTTGTTTTATATAATGTAATCGTTTTTCTTGCATTTTCATTTTCTGCAGGTTTCATTTTCCTTACATTAATTTTAATATCTTCATATTCCACTTTATATGGTTTTTTGTTTCTATTTGCTTTAGATATTATTTCTGTTAAATCTCTATTATCTATTACATAATAAGATTCTCCATCTATTATTACTTCTTCTACATCTGCTTTAATTTGTAATTTATCAAAATCTTCTTTTTTAATATATAGTTTTTCTGTATTCAATTCATTACGATAAATCTTTAGAGTTCTTTTTGCTTTTTCATTCTCAGCAGGTTTCATATTCTCGGAGTTTAGATAGATATCTTTATATACGATTTTATATGGATGATAACGATTATTGGCATTTCCAATGATATATTCTAAATCTCCTGGATCAATTACGTAATATATTTCATTATTTATTTCTACTTTTTCTACTGTTGCTTGAAGACTAAAGTGCTTGAAGATATCTTTTTTTACAAAGAATACATCTGGTTGTTTACTATTTTTAAATATTTCTATTTCTTCTGTTGCTTCTTCATTTTTTGCTGGTCTCATATTTATTGAGTCCATTGGAATATCTTTAAATACTACCTTATAAGGTGCATATTTATTATTGGCATTTCCAACAATATATGCTAAGTCTTTTTCATCAATGACATAGCATGGTAATCCACTTATTAATACCTCTTCTACACTAGTATTGAGGTTAAATTTTTCAAATAAATCTTTTCTAACATACCATTTTTCTGTATCTTTTTCATTTCGATATATTGTAAAGACTTCTGTTGCTTTATCATTTTTAGCAACTTTCATGTTTCTGGCATTTATTTCTACATCTTTATATGTTACCTCATATGGAATATCTGATTTTTCTGCCATTCCTAGAAGGTAAGATAAATCTCCTCTATCAATTACATAACAGGAAATTCCACTGATAATTACTTCTTCCACATCTAAATCTAGATTTAAATCTTCATATACTTTTCTACGGATATATAACATATCAGGTTGTAATTTATTTCGATAGATAATTAATTTTTTCTTTTCTATTAATTCATCTGTTTTGGCAAGCGTTATTTCTCCATCATATAATAGATCATTTTCATTTAATTTGATATCTCTATAAAAAATAACATATGGATCATCATCATTATTTGCTCCATTTAATATATCAATAACATCGGATGTTTTCATTTCATAAATGTTTTTACCATTATCCATTTCAATTACATATTTAGGTACGGGAACATGAAACTTTTTAAATACTTTTTTTGTTGTAAAAATTCTTCCTGTATCATTAATATCTCTATAGAAGACTACCTCATCAACTTTTTTATCATCTATAACATATTCTTCTATCTTCTCGGTATCTTTCATAGTATCAGTTTTCCTTTCTTCTATTACTTCTTCTTTCATCTCTTCAAAATGGGTATCAAAAGTATTTGTTTCATACATATTGTACAAATTTACATCTTTACTTGCTTCCTCAGAGTCTAGTAATTTAATTGCAGGGGCCACATAATAATCATTTCCTCTAGTTTGAAGGTTTTTTATTATTTCTTTTCGTTCTTTTTCTGTTACTTCTTTTCCTTCTTTATTTCTTACTTCGTTAATTGCTTCTGCAATTGTTTCGTATGATATTTCATCAATATATGTTGAATTTGCTAGAGCATTTTTATAAAATTCAATTTCTGCTTCTTTTGTTTTTAATTCTCTTTTTCCTGCACCTAATCCCATTTTTTGTAATAGTTTTATAGCCTCCATTAGAGGATCTGTAATTCTTCCAGGATTGCTGTTTTCTACATTTTCATAATAGTCATTTGTTGACATAATTAATGATGTTGGGATACTGATTACTTCTGGTGAGTGAGCATAAATATCGTTTTCAATTGGAACTAAGAATGAATTGAAACAATTTCTTGTATTTCCATTTCCTATATCAGTGGCGATATCAATTAAAGCAATATTATCGATATCATATCTTGAATCTTTTATTCTTAGAATATTCTTTTGTTGTTTTCCATTGGAATAGGTAAAACAGTCAATTCCTGCTTTTCTTAAAACAATGGAATAAAAATTAGATAATTCTTCGCAACTTTTTTTATTTTTATTGTAAATTTTATTTAGTTGTGATTCTTCTATTACTGGTTCCTTATTATTTTTGGTATTTAAAATTAAATCTTTTAAATACTCTTCTACATATACAATTCTTTCTAGTGGAGAATAATCATATTCATCCATATGCTTTATTAACTCATCGATTTCTGTTAATTGTTTTACATAATCATTTAATTCTTGTTCTTCACATACTTCTGTATCTGAATAATAATTTACTCCTTCTGTATATGGTTCTCTTTGATATTGACTTAGTATTTCATTACTAGTTGTATATTTTACTTTGATTGGATTATTAATTATGTTTTGTAGTCTTTCAAAATCTGTCTTTTGGTCTATAACTGGATTCCCTAGTAATTCTATTTCAATTTCATCTGATACGTTGTTTTCTTTTAATTGTTGGAATAATTCTGCATAATAATCTGTATCATAATAGTTAATATATAATTTATCATATTTATTTTCTTGTAGTAGTTGTGTTAAGGTTTTTACTTCATCTTTTGTTAATTTATGATTAATGTGAATATTATAATGATCAACGGACTCTATTTTTGTTCCTTTATTTTTTTCTAGTTTTATGTGTTCCATTACACCTACATTTTTTTGGCATCTTACATCTATATCATTTGATGATATATCTATTTCAGGATCTACTTTGTCTGCTGCTATTAAAAAGCCCGGTACATCTTTTTTGGTAAATTTATCAAATATATCTTTCGTTAATTCTGCATTTTCTGGTATTAGGCGTATTCCAAGTAATAAGCCATAATGGTAAGCATTACATATGATATCAATTATGGAATCATTTAATAGGCGATAATCTATTGCTATTGTTTTTCCATCCATATTTCCTTGCAAATTAATCCATTCTTTGAATTTTCTAATATCATTTTCATTTTCTGGGTTAATACTTGCATTTGCAATATATCTTTCAGACTCATCAAAATATGAATTTCCTATTCTATAATCTTCTATTTTTCCTTCTTCTTCTGTAAAATTATAATTAAAAATATCTACTTTGTAATAATCATTTATCTTAGCTTCCATTTTGACCCACTCCTTGTACCCTATCTAATATGATTTTATTATAAATATGAAAAAAAATCAATTATTGTTTTATGATTAGACAGTTATTCTTTTCTTTTCTAAAATAATTGTTTTCATGAATGAAAAATTATGATATCTTTATTTTGGTGATTTCATGAAAAATATTTGTTTAAAAAAAATACCTAAAAGTTTACTGGTTATTTTAATCTTTTATCATTCCTATCTTTTACAATATATTCCTTTATTATTATTTTCTATTTCTAAAGAACAGGTCTCTAATCAACCTAAAATTGCGGTTTTATTTTTAACTTTTTCGAGTTTTTGTGTATTCCTCTTTTTATTATTTTTTTACCGGAAAGATTTGATTCAAGAGATGAAAATATATCGAAAGAATTTTTTTAAGAATATAGATATAGGGCTTGCTTCTTGGATTGTTGGTTTGATAATTATGGTTATTGCAAATCTTATTTTGACATTTGTATTTCATTCTAGTGCCAATAATGAAAATGCTGTACAAGATTATATCAAAGTATTCCCATGGGTTATGGGAATCAATGTATGTTTTTTGGCTCCCTTTAATGAGGAAATCGTTTTTCGTAAGAGTTTAAAAGATGTTTTTAAAAATCCTTTTTTATTTGTTATTTCTTCCTTTTTATTTTTTGGAATTGCTCATGTTTCTGGAATGGCTACCAGTTTCGTGGATTGGTTATATTTTATTCCTTATGGAGCCTTAGGTGGGGCATTTGCTTTTGCATATTATAAAACAGATACTGTTTTTACATCTATGACATTTCATATGATTCATAATACGCTTATCTTTTTGATTTCAGTTAGTGCATTTTTGGCATAATAAAAAGAGGTTATATTCCTCTTTTTATTTTTTTATCTAAGTATGTTATTGGTAGACAGATAGCAAATTCTATTCCTATTGTTATAAAATATTGATTCCAGAATCCATCTAATAATACCATATTCAAATAGATTAATGTGTAAATCATGAAATATACTATAATGGAAAATAGATAAGTCAAGAATACTAATATAAATGGAGAATTGGTATTGTTTAATAAGAATTCATAGATCATTAAATTTACAAATTGACTTGCAACATAAGCAAAGAAATATCCACATACATTGGTTAAAATCATATTTCCTCCTAATGCAAAGGATATCATTGCGACAAAACATACGGAAATAACTCCTGATATGGCTACTCCTGCAATGGCTTTTTTATAATCATATTTTTTCATAATATAGTTTGAGATAAAATATACTCCTGGAAGTAATAATACTCCATAACTAATATCTGAGCCTTGAATGGAGAATTTATAATTTTTCATTGATTCTATTAAAATGGCAAGTGTTGTCAATAATAAAATATAAATCCAACAATCTTCATATTGTTCTTCTATTTCTTTTTTGTTTTTAGGTTTTGGCATAAACTTCACCTCTTATTTTCTTTTCTACTATATTATATCATAAATCATTATGATGTCAAAAAAAGGACTTATTTGTCCTTTTTTTCATTAATTTTATCAATTATTTTTTCAATATGTTCTCCATAGGCTATTGATGTATCATAAATAAATTTTAATTCTGGAGTATGTCTAACATTAACACTTTCTGCTAGTTTTGTACGAATAAAAGGGGATGCTTTTTCTAATGCTTTAGCAGTCGTCTCTTTCTTTTCTTCATCTAATACCGTGTAGTAGATTTTTGCAAAACTTAAATCCGATGTAATATCAACTCCTGTTATTGTTACAAATTTAATTTCTTCATCTTTTACCTCTCTCATTAATATTGTGCTAATTACTTCTTGATAGGTATGATTTAGTCTTTCAATTTTTATATTTGCCATATTTTTAGCCTTCTTTCTTATAGGTTAATCTTTTATTTAATTTTGGCTTTTCAAAAAACAATTGATAAGCAACATCAAGAAAATCTCCTACTTCACTAGAATGTTCTTCAATTAAATATAGATTCTTTAGTGTATATTCATCATCTACTTTTGAAAATACTGCAATTGCACTAGAATCTTCATTTTTTTTAATTAAATTATCAATTTCTTGTTCATAGTCCTGTTTCTTAATCTTTGCGATAAAATGTTCCTTTATGGAACCATTCTCAATAAATCTTACGGTAATCAAAATATCATTTTCCTCTTCTATATGTTCTAGAAGAGTATTTTCATCTAGATATTCTTGTTTGATTACTTTTCTTTCGATGTCTTCTTTAATGTTTTTTTTCATAGCATCTTATTATCTTTTGATTTCTATTAATTCATAGACTTCGATAATATCTCCTTCTTTGTAATCTTGACAATTTTCTAAAGTTATACCACAGTCCATATCCTTTTTTACTTCTTTTACTTGGTCTTTTTCATGTTGTA